>Ga0208019_1000004_pt1 | contig 110689 bp, 117 predicted proteins | sample CB_VirMetaG_5_FD_184540 | JGI IMG/M metagenome (GOLD analysis project Ga0208019, IMG submission 184540) | Freshwater to marine saline gradient viral communities from Chesapeake Bay - CB_1508_1D Viral MetaG (SPAdes) (version 4) | ecosystem: Environmental > Aquatic > Marine > Coastal | place... | reverse complement strand
CCTGATGCCGTTCATCGTCTACCGCTTCTTCGAAGGAGCCGACATCACCGAGCGCCTCGTCTTCGATGCGCACACGCGCACGAGCAGCGGGAAGCTGCCTGCCGACCACCAGCGTGCCTACGACCGCTTCATCGAGGCCAAGCTGATGAAGAAGGACTCGCAGCGCCAGAAGGACGCGCCCACCATCGACGCCAGCATCCACCTCGTGAGCGGGAAGTAGTCATGCACATCACCTGCGCCTGCGGCCACGAGTACACCGTGCCGCTCATCCCCTGCCCTGACGGCATCGAGGGCTGCCTCGTCGCCCACACGCGCACCGAGGACTACGTCTGCGCCGAGTGCGGCAAGTACAACGGCATCGACCTGCGCAAGGGAGTGCACGAAGAGATCGGCCCGGGCCTCTACAATCCGCGGAGCCTCGCGAGGCTCGAGCTGTGCGCCTCCAACAAGGACGACCGTATCCCCGACATCGCCATCATCGGGCCCGACGAAGAGGTCGTGCCGCCTGCCGTCGTCGTCACGCCGAAGGACAACGGCTTCGTCAACCTCGCCTACCACTCCGGGAAGTAGCCATGCACCCCATCACCTGCGCCGAGGGCCCTGCTGCCGACGTGCTCGCCGTCCTGCCTGACCTCTTCGTCGAGTCTGATGGCTATGCCCGAGGCTCGTTCGTCCGCATCCTCGAGGACACCGGAGGTCAGGGCATCTGCGACTGGGTAGCTCGCGAGCTGCGCGCGCTGCTTGGCGAAGGTCACGTCACCTGGATCTGCCTCAACGACTGTAGCCGCGGCATCAAGCACATCGAGAACATGACCGCCGAGCTCGGGCGCTACATCGAAGGCCCGCTGCCCGCGCGCTACCCCTACTTCCACATGGACGACAACGGGGAGTACTCGCGGGACGCCGCTGGGGAGCTCGTGCCCGCCAACGACCACTGCGTCCTCTTCTACCGCGGGTGGATGGTCGACCTCACGGCACGCCAGTTCGACAAGCGCCTGCCCTTCCCCTTCATCTGGCGGCCCGTACCCGCCGCTTCGGAGACGTAGATGCACCCCATCACCATCGCACGCGGACCGAACAGCATCGCCTTCGCCGTCGGGTCGCTGTCCCAGGTACCGCAGCGCCATCCCGACGGTCACTGGGAGTTCCACTGCTCCCGCATCATAGCTGACGGGAAGCTGTACTTCAGCGAGAACCTGCGCATCATCGACGCGCCCAACGAGCGTCGCTGGCACGACTGCTACCTCGTGGCCTTCGCCACCGAGACCCATGCGTCCGACGACTCGAGGCTCACGCGCACCTACATGTACGAGAACGTCGTCTTCCACACCTACGGCGAGCCAGCCTTCCACGAGGTGCAACCTCCACGTCGGGAGCCCGTGCTCGTCGAAGGGCGCATCGAGCTCTTCTTCTCCAAGCTCGCCGCGCGCCTGAAGGGGATGTTCCCGTGGCGAAGCTGAAGTGCAGCGAGCCGAACGTGCAGCGCATCCGCCGCCGCTTCAGCGACGAGCTGCCCAGGGTGAGCAACGTCGCAGTCGTTGTCGAAGCGCGCTCCTACCCCGTCACCTACTACCGCATCGAGAAGGATCGCCCCCATCGTATCGAGGAACCGATCGAGTGCCTCGCATGCCAGCTGGGCATCCCCCGGAGGCGCCCATGAGCCGCGTCCGCACAGGCACCAGCCACTTCCGCAGCCTCGACGCCGCGGCCGCCTACTACCGAGCCTACGGCTTCAGCTACGACGACGTGGTCGCGAAGCTGCGCGCCGGCGAGATCCACATCGGCCCCCCTCCGGCGAAGCCAGGCGACACGGTCGGCCTGCAGCACGACGAGGGTCGCTACTTCATCGAGACGAGAACGCCATGAAGATCACCTACGCCCTGACCGACTGCGAGATCCGTCTCGCCATCTCCCGCTACCTCGAGAGCGTCGCAGGCCACGAGACCTCCGCAGCCGACGTGAAGCTGCAGGCGCGCCGCGCGCAGGACAACGCCGCCATCGAAGGCGAGGTGAGCGTCACCGCCACAGTCGTCGTCGAGCCCGGCGCCGCTGTGTGTATGAGAGTACCTCGATGAGCAAGGAGATCGAGCTCCGCTTCGACAAGACGCGGAAGAGCCAGGCAGGAGTCGCCGACCTCTTCGCGATGATGCTCGGCAAGGAGCCTCCCCCGAAGTGCGCCGAGTGCGGAGGCATCAAGAAGAAGGACGCCGAAGGCCACACGGTCGTCGGCCGTGCTCAGTGCATCTGCGCCGATGGAGGCTGGGAGTAGATGCCGAGGCCCGGACCCTACACCTGCAGCTGTGGGCACGAGTTCCTCATCCCGCACCACCATCACCCTTGCTCTCGCATGCGCATGCGGGGTGTGAAGAGCCCGGAGTTCCACTGCCCCGCATGCGGGAAGCCGGTGGACCCAAGCACCCAGCTCGTGTCCAAGGAAACAGCAGCTCGCCTACGGAAGATGAACAAGGCGATGCTGCCGCTGAGGGAGGCCATCACTGGCCTGTTCCGCCCGGGGCCCGCAAGGACTGTGCACGCTGAAGGCCCTCGAGGCATCAAGTCCGACGCCGACAGGCTCACGGCCGAGCCGCCCCTCTTCTTCGAGCAGGCCACCATCGAACCCTACCCCATGCCCTCGGGCGCCATCTTCACGATGGACAGCACGCCTCGCGAGCAGGGGAACGTCTTCGCCGAGCTGATGGCCGATCAGTTCGAGGACAACGACCTGGTCGTCATGCACCACGAAGTCCACTTCGACGATGGCTCGGTCATCGTGAAGGAGGACACCGTCCCCTTCGGGCGGTGCTCCCCACTGGAGGAGTAGATGACCTCGGCTTCCGAGCCCCGCGTCGGGCAGAGCATGAAGACCTCCGGGAGCAAGACGAAGAACGACGTGCTGTGGAACTACTGGTTCGACGGCCGCGTCGGCGACCCGGACGGGCAGCTCTGGGAGGTGTCCGTCAAGGATGCGGTGGCCAAGGTGTGCCGCTGCCGCGGCCGCGCTCCCACCACCATCTTCCCCGCAGGGGACTACGGCACCGCTGTCGATGTCCTCGAGGCGGACGCCTACAACAAGCAGCAGCGAGGAGCAGCGTAGATGCTGAGCATCTCGGACATGCCAGCCATGCTGGCGTGCATCATCGAGAACTGGGTGGGCTGCCACCCGGAGTACGTAGTGCCTGCGAAGGCCCGCGGGAACTGCGCCTTCGCTTCCGACGACTTGACCCTCGAGCTGGCCGACTGCGGCCACGAGGTGGACACCATCCACTACGGGGTCTACCTGGACGACGATGACGACGATGAGAGTCCCGTCTCGTTCTACGCGAACGACTGCGAGGAGATGGATCTCCCGCCGGCCGAGGCCATGCGCTACTACCGGAACGCCCGCGACTGCGCACGTGCCTTCGAAGGCCACACCATCGTCCGCATCGACCACGGAGATGACCACTGGTACGTCGACCCGACGGCCAGGCAGATGGACCCAGCAGCGCCCTACCCGCTCATCTGGGTCGTGCGAGGAAATCCATGAGCAAAGACCGCGGCGTCACGAGCCCTCCCGCCCCCTGGGAGCTGGATGACGCCACCAAGCCCGCCGAGGGACCTCCCGAGGATGCCTACGCCAACGCCGGCGTAGGTGTGCACCTCACCTCGCCACACACGCGCTTCGGCATCGGCTCCGTCCATGCCGATGTCGAGGTGCTCGGCTACGTCCCCCTGGACACCTGGCAAGACTTCGAGCACCACCTTCAGGCGCTCGTGACTGACCTGGAGGAGTCCGTCCTCCAGCACAACCCTAACGAGGCAGGGCAGCGTCCCGCGCCTCCCAAGCAGTAGAGGAAGCAGACCACCATGATCAACTGGCACGATCTCATGGACTACATCGACAGGTACCTCGCCGGCGAGATCGACCCCGATCTCGACAACGAGCAGGCCCACCACAACCACGTGCGGAGCCGAATGGCCAGGGCCCTGCAGCTCCTCGAGCAGGAGACCGGCCGCGGCTTCGCGACCTGGCAGACCGCGGCCCTCGCCGGCATGATGCGAGCCATCCGCCTCGAGAAGATGAGCGACACGGCGCCCGACGCTGACACCCTCATCCGTACCTTCCTCGCCGTCGACATCGGCATCGAGGAGGGCGAGGACCAGACGCACCCCAGCATCTTCGACGCGGTCACGCGCCTCGAGGCCCACATCGACAAGGCGCTCGAGACGCAGATGACCACGCTGACGCGCCGGCTGTCCTCGGCCAACCAGGCGCGGGCCGCGCTGCACAACCTGCTGGACGCCATCAACAAGGGAGCGGGCCCCCACCACCGGGACCTCGCGGCCAAGCTGAGCAGCATCGAGGCGGCCCTGCGCAGGAACCACGGCATCGAGCCGGCGCAGATGCAGCTGGTCCTCGAGAAGATGGAGAGGCTCGAGCAGCTGCTGGACGGAGGCATCTCCGTCGCTGACATCTCGGCGGACCCCAACGGCGTGGACCCCGAGGAGGTCCGTCGCATCTTCGGCAAGAAGCAGCGCCCCCGGCCTCTCCACGTCGAGCAGTCCAGGCTCTATGCGCGCATGCAGGCGTGCGCCCCGCTGCAGCAGGCCAAGCACATCAACGAGCAGCTGGCCGAGAGGCTGGTGCGGGCCACCGAGGGCGACGTCTTCGGCGAGCAGGCCCTCATCACGGTGACCGTCGTCCAACTGGGCAGCGAGAAGCACGACAACCACCAGCGGCTCGGGGTGTCCTTCCGGCCGAGTGCTGACGATGGGCACATCGACCTCCTGTTCTGGCTGATGGACACGCTCACCGGAGAGAAGTTCGGCCCCCTCGTGCTCAGCGAAGCCGCCCTCGACCAGGTGCTGCTGTTCCTCCGGACCCACGCCGAGTACGACTTCAGCTCCAGCTTGACCGACTGACCCGTCACGGAAGTCTCCCTCCTCCTGCTTCGGCGGGAGGAGGGAGCAATCCCACGCTGCTTTCGCTCATAAGGGGCTTGGAGAGGACAGAGAGACGCCTCTCCAGTCACACTCAGGAGGCAGCCATGCAGATCTCTACCGCCGTCAAGCTCCGGAACAAAGAGGGCAAGCGCCTCCCCGATGGGGAGATGCGCGTCCGCTGTGAGTCCGGGAACCCCCTGGTCACGCTGCAGCTCAACGCCCGCTTCGATGGGCAGCTCCTCAAGTGGCAGCCGGGGCAGCCCCTGACGGTGACCGTCTCGGTGGACCCGCAGGAGCTCCTGCGCGCCGCCGGCGCCGTCGCCATCGTCCACCCGGAGCACAAGCGCGAGCTCGCGCAGTGAGCGTCCTGCTGGAAGTCCTGACCCGCAACATCCGCGTCGGAATCGCACGCGGGCAGGCCAAGGCTCGACGAGACACCGCTGACATCGAGTTCACCTACGAGGTGCCCCCCGACGCCCGCAAGGCGCAGCCGCGCTACCAACCCCCCGAGGGTACCGTGGTGATCCCGATGGTCGAGAGCGCCCCCGGCGTCTTCGAAGCCCCCGCCCGCCAGTAGGCGGGCGGGGGCACCGCCCCACACTTTCACGCATAAGGTAGGTGAGAGGTACACATGTCCACCATTCCTTCCCTCGAGGCTACGGGGCAGGCCTTCCGTCTGCCCGTGCCCCCACCGTCGAACGTGCACCCGTCGCTCGGCCCTGGAGAGTCCATGCACAAGTCCCTCTACGACGCGCGCGTCGAGTATGCCCTGGGCGAGATGCACTCCCCTCCTGCTGTTCGGGAGTTCTGGCGCTGGATGCGCACTGCGCGGGCATCCACCGTGCTCGCTACCCGCCGCAAGCTGCAGGATCCACGCGCTGCCGCTGTGACCCTCGCCGGGCTCTGGCCCTACTTCGCCAACAGCCCGCGCAGCCACTTCCACGAGGCGTTCCAGAACGCCATCCTGCAGGTGACCGTCCCCTACGTCGAAGATTCGCCCGTGCTGCTCAACAGCGACCAGCTTCGCATGTCCCTCGAGCGCACCATCGCCAAGTACTGCCCGCACTCCACCTACCACGCGCTGGACTGCGCACTTCGCCTGAACCCCACACCCACCGCCCACGGGGCTTCTGCCCGTGAACGCACTCCCGCCCGAGAGGTCTCCATGCGCCCCAAGCACATCCTCGCCACCACGATCATCCGCGTCGTGGAAGGTCTGCACACCCACCCCTTCTTCCTGGACTACAACCACCTGGAGTTCACCGACAAGGCCAAGGCCGTCGTGATCGGGCTGACCAACCACCTGGCCTCGCCCGAGGACTTCTCCGTCTTCGAGCCGGTCTTCGACGGGCTGGAGTGGCTCGCGGCGCAGTACGTCGCGCTCACCAAGCGCGCGGACCTCGCCGAGACCAAGCTCGAGGACATCATCACCATCCTGCAGCGTGAGTGGGAAGCCGGCCGCGACACCGACCTGGTGACCCAGCTCTTCGTCGCCGCGGGGTATCCGCCCCCGGAGCCCGTGAAGGGCACGGACACGCCGGACGACATCGAGAAGCCCGAACCCGCCCGTGAGTCGCTGCCCATCGAGTAGGACTCTCCCCCGGCCCCCTCTGGCCTGCCAGAGGGGGCTGGCGTTCGCGCTCTCTTTCGCGCATAAGGGTAGTACTCCCCCTCGTGACTCCCTACGTGAGGTACCCATGGACTCCGACTCCTTCCTCGAGCAGGCCGACGACCTGCTCCAAGACATTGCCGACCTCCCCTCATCCTGCCGCGCGTCCGGACGCTGGGCGCAGCTCGTGGAGGGGATGAGCGAGACCGCCCGCGCCACGAACCGCGTTACCGACAAGATGTGGGAGACGCTGGAGAGCATCCGGGAGAGCGTTGAACGATGGAACTGACCCAGCATACGTCGCTCAAGGCGTTCGCCATCGCCCATGACGACTTCGAGACCTCCCCGACAGCCGAGGAGGTACGCCGCGTGGCTTCGATGCTCGTGCAGACGAAGGACTCCACGGACGCCGGCGACCACCTGTACGTCCTCTCGGAGCGTCTGGATGCCCTGGGGCACACGGACCTGGCACTCCGTCGCGGCCGCGTCACCGACGCGATGCTCGGGTTCGCCATCGACTACGCGCAGGGCTTCCCCAACTGGGCGAACGACAAGCTGATGCAGCAAGAGTGGGCCGCGCGCCAGGCGGACGGCACCCTCGAGGACCCCGAGTTTCGCGAGTATCCTCAGTCCGCTGGCATGCGCATCGTCGAGCTGTTCGACGGGTGGCCCGACTCCAGGCGCCCGTCCACGAGGTTCTGATGCCGTCCGCTGCCGTGGGAGAGGTCCTCCCCCTGGTGTGGGACGGGGATCCCGTCGAGTACTACGTGCGGGGGCACGTGGACCGCGGGACCTACCTCGAGGCGCTCGCCGACTACCTCGTAGAGTTCGAGTGCGACGAAGACGCGGCCGTCCCGTACATGGGGCCCCTCCGCTATTACTACGCGCGCTGGGTCTTCGCCTCGGACCTCCCCGAGGGCTGCACGCACGCTCTGCGCGTCTACAGCTCGCCAGGCAACGGGCGCTTCGCCGTGACGCATGCGCACACGTGCGAGTTCCTCGAGCTGAAGGAGCGCTCCCGCGAACGAGCCGAGCACGCCGAAGCCGAAGTGCGCCGTCGCTGGCCCCAGGCCACCGTCACTGACGTCTCCCCCGGGGTCGAGGAAACCGGAGGCTACGTCACCTTCAAGTTCCCGGGAAGTCGAGGCACTGCCCGGTGGAACGCTGGCAACCCGCGGCAAGTCTGGGTACAAAGAAGAGACGTAGAAGCCTGGAAGGCGTACATCGCGACGCTGCAGCAAGGAGAGGCGAATGACCCGCAAGAAGTCGAAGGGGATGGTGCAGATGACCATCCGCATCCCTCCCGAGCAGGCAGCGTTCATCGAGCGCAAGAAGAGCGAGCTACAGCGCAGTAGCATCGTCCGCCCCTTCCGCAAGCACATCTCCAACTCCACGATCATCCAGGGCATCCTCGCCTTCTGGATGGCCATGGACCGCGCCCTGACGACCGAGAACCGCGGCCGGAAACGGGCATAAGCAGCATGGTCAACCGGCCAGTGTGGAGTGGAAGCGCGTGCCCGTGCGGTGAACCGTCGAATGGGGGAGGAGGTCGACTGCCCGAGAGGGACAGGGCCGTCCGGGGAGCACGGGAATGCGGAGCCACCCGCCGAAACAGGTGACACATGAATTGGCACAACGTAGAGACAGCTCAGCAAGCCAGGGATGCCCTGGCTGTCGTCAACAGGTACGGCTCGCCCTCCGACGAGGTCAGCATGACCGTGTCCCGGGGAGAGCTCGAGAAAGGCTACGTGGAGGTAGCCGCCACCTACGGGAACCTGCTTGCGCAGGTCCTCCGTCGCTGCGGGTCACGTCTCGTGGCGCACCAACTCGATGCCCGCACCCGCAGCGGGCGCATCCGCGTGGATGCGCGAGCCTTCCGCTCGCTCGCCTACGCCTTCAAGCCCGTGGGGCAGGGTAGCGACCCCCAGGTGGCCTCCCTCATCGATGAGCTCGCCGGTCGCGGCGGCAAGTGGGATGAGATCAACCTCACCGTCTGCCCAGAGCTCGTGGAGGCCACCGGACAGATCCCCGTGTGGGCCACGCACGGGGCCTACGCAGCCGAACTTCTTCGCCGCGCCGGCGCAGGCCTGCTCGGCTACGACCTCAACACCGACGTCGACGGTGGGATGTGCATCCACATGTGGTTCCGCGAGAACGTGTTCCGCTCCCTGCCCTACGCCTTCAAGCCCGTCGACGTGAAGTCCACCCCCATGTCCGAAGAGCAGAAAACTCGACTTCGGGCACTCAACGAGAGGTAGTCATGCCTTCCGAACACATCAACACCCCCATCGGCCCGCTCAAGGTCGGTGACCGGGTCCTCCTGATGCCGCCTGGCGGCAAGTCGGGCGACGAAGTGCCCGCCCAGGTCATCCCCCACCGCTCTGGCAGGCCTCCCAAGCGCTTCTGCGTGCAGCTCCAGGGCGCCACGGGCCCCCAGGTGCTCTCCATGAACATCGAGACCGCCAAGCAGCTCAACGTCCCCGAGAACGAGGCCTGGGTCTGCGTGGGCCTCAAGCCGCGCGAGCCGATCCCCGGCTACCCCGGGCGGAGTGCCGGATGACCCAAGAGCCGCTCGACCCCTGCACCACGGCTGCCCAGCCTATGGGCCAGCTGCTGTGGGAAGACCTCCAGTTCTGCCTGCGCGTCCTGCCCCAGCGCATCCTCGAGGTACTCTGTGAGTACCCCGGGCGCGTGTTCGTCGCCGGCGGGTTCATCCGCTCCACCATCTCGGGCACGCCGGTCAACGACATCGACCTCATCGTCGACGACAAGGAACTGGCGCAGACCGTGACGGCCTTCCTGCTCGAAGAGAGCTTCGAGGCCGGTGTGGACAAGGGCCACATCTGGGTCACCGACAACGCCTACACCGTCCGCCGCTGGCGAACGGCGGTGCAGGTGGTCCACCGCTGGACCTACAGCAACCCCACCAAGATGCTGCTGTCCTTCGACTTCACCATCGCCTCCGCGGGGCTGTGGATGCGTCATACCGAGGGCGAGCAGGCAGCCCTGTTCGGCGGCCCCGCGGACGACTTCCAGAAGCGCGAGCGCGCCTCGCATGCTGCCCTGCGCCGCCAACCGGGATGGACCTCCATGTGCCACCCCCGGTACTACGCCGACCTGGCCGCCAAACGCCTGGCCTACATGCGGCCGATGCGTGAGGAGGAAGCTGGCGGCTCCCTGCTCCGCGTCGTGAAGTTCCTCCGGCGGGGCTACAACATCGCCCCCGATCACCTGGCGATGGTGATGTCCCGCGTGGTGCAGGAGGTCCACCCCGAGGCGCTCCCCGCATGGGACGAAGCCGAGATCGCCCCCATCATCACCGCCAAGCTCCGCGAGGTGGATCCCTTGATGGTGGAGATCGGGGAGGTGTAGATGGCTCGCACGTTCAGCGTAGGCGAGCTGCTCGCCGGTGACCGTGCCCCCTGCCTGCGCCTGCGGTACGGTCCCGAGGTCACAGACGCCGTCGAGCTCGACCGAGAGGCTGTCGAGCAGCGCAAGGGTGAGATCCTGGCCTTCTGCGCCGGCCTGCCCGGAGCGGATCAGGGGCTGAGCTGGCGCCAGGTGCGCGCCCACACGAGCAACAACGGACTGTACGCCAAGATCCTCATCGCCTTGGGCGACCACCTGGGCGCCTGGACGATGCACCCTGCCCCGGAACTCCCCAGGCTGTGGCGCAGCATCCACCCGGTCATCCTGGCCCCCAAGAAGACCAAGCGCCCCCGCGGCACCCCCAAGCCCAGCCGAGGTGACCTCGAGGAAGACCTGAAGCCCTGCGCCTGCTGCGCCCGCCCCATGGGTCCGGCCGATTCGACCGTGCACGACCTGACCGCCTCGGACTACAACGAGGACCTCTGCCGCGACTGCGAGCACGCTGACTGCGACCCGCTGGGGCTGGGAGAGTGCCAGGTGGACAAGCCGAAGGGCAAGGAGAAGGTCGCCACGCCGGCCGAGGACGAGCTCGGCCTCGAGGACGATGAGATCGACGACTTCTTGAAGGGCTTCGAGCTGTAGAATCAGCCCCGGGTTTCGGGGATAAGCCTCTTGAGTCGGGAGAACACTGCCTCCACCCGCTGCTCCGCGCCTCCTCGCATGGTCGAGGGGGCGCGGAGCGGCCCATCTCCCTTTTCGCTATGATAGGAGTGCTTCGGAGGTACCATGTCCGGCACGACCTACTACGCCTTCTGTGACGAGCTCGAGAAGATCGCTGCTCCCCGTGTGGACGAGGGTGACGTGATGGCCGGAGCCGGCGGCGCGGCTGCCGGAACGGCCGCGGGTACCGCCGGGGTGCTGGGCAGGTACAAGGGCTTGCGCATCGAGCTCGGCGCCCACCTCGCCAGCATCGGCAAGGGAGGCGCCCGGGCGATAGAGGCCCAGGAAGCGGCCAAGCGGGGCACCCCTCCCCAGGTCATCGCGCAGGCCAAGGCCATCGCCAAGGAGATTCGACGCCGAGGCCTGGATCCGAAGAAGATCAACATCGCAATCGGCGCCACGGGAGGCACGGGCAAGACCACGCTGGCGCGCGAGCTCGCCAGGCAGCTCGGCCTGGAGCATCGCGACCTGGACGCGGCTGGCAAGCACCTCACCAAGGGGCGCCAGGTCGAGAAGTACATCGAGAGCGCTGGGCTGAAGGGCCGCAAGGGCATCGTCATGGACCAGAGCCACATCTTCACCAAGGCCAACCCGGGTCACTTCGATGTGGCCATCCGGCTGGAGAAGCCCACCGCCCAGATCCGGAAGCAGCTCGAGCGGCGGAAGCGCGGCGCCTGGCAGATGGACGTCTACGACTACGACCGGATGTCCAAGAGCATCCGGTCGGCCTTCGACGGGTTGGGCGGGGACAAGCTCAAGGTGGACACGGGCGTCGAGGCTCGTTTCGCCCCACAGCGGGGCTTCGACCGCCAGGGCGTGTTCCGCCAGGCCGAGCACGCCGTGGGCGAGGCCAAGTCCAAGGCGATGTCGCGTGAGAAGGCAGCCATCACCGCGGCCACGGGGAAGGTCCCGCGGGCCCCCTCGGCCTACAGGTACTTCCGACTGAAGCACCTCGCCGGCGTTCCGGCCATGATCGGAGGCGGAGCCCTTGCGGGCCTGACGGGCGCGGTGGCCCTCAAGCGTCACCTGGAGGACCGCCCGCAGAACCCCGCCATGCGTGCAGAGCTGCAGCCCGCCGCCGGGAACTTCCGCCACCGGCGCATCCCTCAGCCCGCTGCCCCGGGCGCTGCCGGAGCGGCTCCCGCGGTACCTCGCGTAGCCTAGGCCGCGCTGCCGATCACGTTCGCGCCCACGATGCTCTCCACGTCCTCGCTGGACCGGATGAGCTCCACGGCACGGATGTCGATGGGGATGATGCGCTCGTACATCACGCCGACGTTCTCGGACATGATGGTGCCGGAGGCGTCCGCCATCCACCCGTGGTTGGCGATCATGCAGTACTCCAGGTAGAACGCGCCGATGGTGTCCTCGTTGGAGTCGCGCATGTAGACCAGCAGGCCGATGGGCTGGTCGAAGACGTCGGAGGCCAGGTCCAGCCACAGGTTCTCGTAGCCCGGCGGGAGCCGGTAGACCTGCTTGCCTCCCTCCTCACCGCTGGTGTTGAGCTTGGCCTTGGCCGAGTTCTCGTACAGCGCGAGGAACTCCTCGCCCGTGTCGAGCCGCCCGCCCAGGTAGGCGTACATCACGCGCAGCAGGGAGGGGCCGTGGTACATGATGCGGCCGAGCCCGACCTGACCCATGGTCCGCCCGCGGGCGAAGTAGCTCCGCATGGAGCCGATCTCCCACAGCCGGACGATGTTGGAGTTCTGGCCCAGGTTGATGCTCTGCAGCACGCCGATGGGGTAGGCGATGTTGCCCAGCTCCGTGAGCTCGCCGCTCTCCACGTCCACGCCGGCTGCGGCGAGCCGTGGCGGCCCCGCGGCCACCAGCGTGAAGGCCGCATTCATGAACCGCCCCTCGAGCATGCCGCTCTGTACGTTGCGGTTGAAGAAGTTCCAGTCGGACATCGTGGCCATGGGGGGTCTCCTCTACCGGCTCACCTTGATGGTGATGTCCCGGGACGAAGGCTTCTTGTTCTTGGGCGACGGGGAAGAGGCCGGCTGCTCAGCCTCCGGGGCAGGGGGAGGCGTGGGCTGTCCCGCAGCTTGCGCTGCCGCCTCCGTGCCGGGAGCAGGCGCTGCCGCCTGGCCCCCGGGTTGTGCGGGCTGGCCCGCGGCTGCGGCCTGACCGGCAGCAGGATCGGCACCGGGCTGCATCGCTGCAGGCCCCTGACCAGAGCCCGCGATGTCGCCAGGCGTACCCGGCATCCCGGGCTGCGGTGACATCTGGGCGCCCTGCTGCTCCATCTGGGCCACCTCTTCCTGGTTCTGCGCGGCCGCCTGGTAGCCCTCATCGTAGTAGAGCTTGTGCTTGCGGGCCTCTTCGGCCTGCTCAGGCGTCATCCAGCCAGGGTTGGCGGGGTCGGGCGTGAAGGCTCCGAGCTCGGGGGAGAACACGTAGCCAGGCGGCGGGTCCAGCACAGGGACCGCGCGCGCGTTCTTGTCGTCTTCCTGCTCCACATCGGCACCCAGGACACCCTGCACGGGAGACTCCTTGGGCATCAAGCGCTCACGGCGCACGGCGGCTTCCGCCAACTTCTCGATCTCGTCGTAGAAGGCATGCGCCATCGTTCGGCCGCGGAGTACGATGTCCTCCCGGCTGTCCTGGGCTGCCTTCTGCAGGGGGTACCCCGACTGCATGAGAGCCGGCGCCTGCAGGCGCTTCAGCTTCCCCTTGAAGTGGCGCTTCTCGGCCACTCGCTTGCCGAGTCGGGCGCCTGCCATGGTGGGGGCCACGTGCCCCGCTCCCACCGTGGCGGAGAGCAGCAGGGTCTGCGTGACGGGGTTCTTCACCTTGGCGATGGCTCGGATGAGCGGGCTGGTGGCCACGGCACCCGCGGTGAAGCCCGCAGCGCCGCCTGCGACCCTGCCAGCCTTCCCGGCCTTGCGCACGGACTGCGCCACCTCCTGCCGCTGTGAGGCAGGGAGCTGCAGGAAGCGGATCAGGGCTTCACGATCGGTCATGGAGGTGCTCATCCGATTCTCCGTCGGAGGTCTTCGGCTTGCTGGCGCTTCGAACGTACCCGAAGCGCGGCGAGTCCGCCGCCCAAGAGAGCAAAGGGAAGCGCGCTGCGCGCCGCGCCCACGCTCTTCTCGGCCAGGATCTTGCTCAGGATCTTCAGACGGGCACCGGACTTCGGCAACTTGCCGTGCTTGCGCTTGTAGACCTCACGCGAGTCCTCGATGATGTTGCGCCACTCCATCCCTTCGGGGAAGGCGTGGACCACCGAGGGGGAGGACTCCATGACGTAGCGCCGCGCGACGTCCCCTCCCATCCCAGCCTGGCGCAGGGTCTGCGCCAGGCCTTCGCCCGAGGTGCGGAAGCCCATCTGCCCGACGATGGGAGTCCCGCCCTGCCCCATCAGAGCAAAGGCGCCTTGGGCGGGTTGGGTGCCTCGGGCCAGCCGCAGCGACTTCAACGCCTCCTCGCCAGCCGAAGTCCAAGCGGCTGGCTTGGACTTCATGAAGCCCATGATGGACTGGGCGGTCCCGCGGGCATCCTTGCCGGACAGCCCGAGGATGTCCTCGACGGCCGCGGTCAGGTACTTCTCGTTGACACGCTGCTGTACCGCCTCCTCCAGCGCCTTGCGTCCCTGGAGAGTCGGCAGGACGCCGTAGAGGAAGGGCATCCCGAAGCCCGCCAGCGCCCCGGCGGCAATGGCCTTGGGGTAGGCGGACTTCTTGGAGGCGTCCAGCAAGCCTTCGAGACGCTCGGCTCGATCCTGGGAGTCCAGCGCCGCCGCGAGCATTCGCGTGACGTCTGGGTTGTCCGAGGCAGCGATCTTGTTCAGTTCGCTGCGAAAGCCGAGGAAGGCGTACATCAGACCTGGAGCTCGATGGCGATGTAGTTGCAGGGGTAGGGCACCGAGATGACGACGGTGACGTTCACGGTGTCGGAGGCATCCGGGTCCACGCCGATGCTGGAGATGGAGAAGGTGGAGAGCACCCCCGCCTCGACCAGGTAGCGGCCCAGGCCCTGGATCTGGGTGGCCAGGCTGTCCAGGTAGGACTGCGTGATGTTGTTCACGCCGACCTGCCGTGCCAGCGACTGCTGGAAGAACATGGCCGTGTAGTCGATGGTCGTCCGGATGGACCACTCACGCCGCTCGATGCTGGCGACGTCGGTGGTCAGCTGGTGGCGGCACTTGAGCGCACCCCCAGCCGTCTCCTGCATGAAGATCATCGTACCGCCGCCCGCGATCTCGTCGAGCTGGCTGCTGCTGAAGTACCCGCTGGAGTGCCGCAGGCCGGTGAAGCCCGCCACGGTGGAGTTGGTCAGCCCGCGCTGCGGAGGCAGCCTGGACTTCTTGCCGGCGACCGCGGCCGCCAGGTAGAAGCCCTCGATGGCCTGCTCGGTGCTGTCGATGCTGGCCAGGACCTCGTCGGGCCACACCAGGACCACGCGAGCGGAGTCGAAGTTGGGGCCGATCTCGGCCAGCGCGGTGGCCTGGGCGGACGCCGTGGAGATCGCCGACCCACTGCGGTAGATGGAGAAGCTGACGTCCACCTGGGAAGCCCAGAGCGCCGCCAATGCAGCGTGGTCCGCGACGTCCAGGGTGAGGGTGAAGTTGTCGTCGTCCGGACCGACCTCCTCGACCACGAAGCCGTACAGCGGCCCCTGGGTGCCGTAGGCCACGTCCGGGGAGCTGGCGGAGTCGGCCAACGCCGCCACGATGACGATGTCGCCCGCCTCGACCCCCGCGGCCACGAAGTCCACGCTGGCCGTCATGGTCCCGGTGGTGGCGAAGTCCGCCTCGGTGTTCAGGTCGGTGCCCGAGCTGACCAGGGTGGCCGAGGAGTACTCGGGGAGCACCTGGTTGATGAGGCAGCAGCGGAACGCCTTGTTCTCCGGCTCCGACATGGCCTCGACGTGGACCTGCAGGGCCTGCTGGACCACCACGTCCTGGGTGAGCGGTACCAGGAAGTACACGCTCTCGCCCTCGAGGAACGAGAAGGCGGCGTCGTAGGCCTCGGCGGTGCCCATGGGGCGCGCGGCCGAGACGTCATCGACGCCGATGCCCGCCACGCTCTTGCCGGTGGCGTTCTGCAGCGCCTTGTAGAAGGCCAGGGAGAGGGGGTTCTCGGCGTTGGCCGCGCCCAGAGCAGCCACCGACTCGGTGGTGCTCTCGTAGGACAGCAGCTGCGGCTCCTCGGCCGCCGGGGTGACGTCCAGGCGCAGCGCCTTGTAGCTGACGTAGACCCGCCCGGTGGGGACCGTGGACCCCATCAGATCGGCATCGAGCAGGAGCTGGTCCGCGTCGGCGCCGCCGTCGAAGGTGTAGGTGCCCAGGTAGTCGGTCAGGTCACCGCTTCCGACCTCCTCGGCCGCGGTGAACACCTCGGCCACGTCCGCATCGTAGCCCTCGGCCTCGTCATTGGTGAGCGCATCGTAGAGGCTGTCCAGAGTGCCGACACTCAGGCCGTCGGCCCGGGCGAGGGTCACGGTCAGGGTCTCGGCCGTGGCATCCCACTGCACCAGCAGGTCCGCGTCGGTGATGTAGACCCCGTAGCTCTGCGCGGCTCCGCCGTCCCCGGGCAGGGCCGCATCGACGGTGACCTTACCCGCGGCGATGGAGGCGATGGTGTAGCCCACACCGCCCACGACCACGTCGTAGTCGGTCACCTCGGCCGGGACGTCGGAGAAGTCGTCGGACGGGGAGAGCAGCTCATCGTCGTCGAAGAAGCAGCCCGTGGTGTCGGCCTGGATGACCTCGACGGTCTCGAAGTCCTTGCCCGACAGGCCCGCTCCGGCGCCCGCCGCGATGACCAGCGCCTCGTCGCTGGTCACCTCGGTGATCTGGTACACGCCGACGCCGCTGATGTAGAGGAAGGTGTCCGCCAGCGGGGCCGTGCCCGCCCCACCGACCTGGGGGATGGAGGTCAGGAAGTTCTGCCCCGCGGCAGAGAAGGCGGTCTCGTCCCCGCCCGCGGTGGCGCCGTTGTCGCCGCTGTCGGTCTGCTTGCCGACCACGTAGCTCAGCCCGGTCTGGTCCGCGCCTTCGCCCGTGGCCACGATCAGGGTGTTGTCGTCGTAGACCGCGGTGATGGCGGTGAGGGTCGTTCCGGGGCCTGCCCCGATGAACAGGTAGTTGGTGTCCTCGAGGTCCACCGCGGTCTCGAAGGACTTGTCCGCGTCGGAGTCGTAGAAGACGCAGTCGCCGTAGGCCAGGTCTGCACCGGAGGTGTAGGCCGAGGTCTCCTGCAGGGTCAAGGAGAGGCCGTCGCCGGTCGAGCCGGCGTAGTCGCCCAACGGCTGGGTCTGGATGGAGAGGTAGTCCCCCTCCTCGCCGAGCAGGACGTAGGACTGCTGCGCCGAGGACTGGTAGGCGAACTGCGCAGGGTTGCGCACCACCGTGTAGGCGACGTTGCTGAGGTTCTCGGGTACCCCGGTGTTGTCGATGGTGAGCAGGGTCTCGCCATCGACCGACTCGATCACGATGTCGTAGGTCACGCCCATGTAGGCGAGCCGCACCACGTCGCCGGCCTCGACGCCTTCGCTCTCGAACAGCGCCGCTCCATCCTCGAACACGCCCGATGCCTGGGTGTAGTCCCCCGTGCCGGCCTCGAGGGTCTCCTCGTCGGACGAGCTGTTGAGCTCGGTGTAGCTGTCGTCCGAGTTGACCAGGAACACCCGGACCTCGTCGTCGAAGCCGGTCAGGTCGTCCTCGGCCCCGAAGGAGGGGAGGTCGTAGGCGATGGTGCCGTACCCGTCACGGTAGGTCCCGGCGTAGGCATCGCTGTCCAGCGCACCCTCGTCGTCGAAGGCATCGATGAGCCGGAAGCAGGGGCCGATGAGGCAGGCCCTCAGCGTGGGCTGGACGATGGTGGGGCTGGACGTGGTCTCGGTCGTGCTGACCTGGATGCCGGGGCGGGTGATGGACATGAGGGCTCCTTCGGAGGGCTAGGACTCTTCCGGGTAGGTCCAGGTGGTCAGTATAACGCCATCAGCGCCCTCGATGGGATCTCCGTTGTCATCCACCGAGTCGGGGTAGACGAGGGAGCCGTCCATCTTTCGCGCGAGGTGGGCCACGATGAAGCGGATCCTCGCGAGGGTTTCTGCATCCTGTGTGACGGTCCAGGACTCCTGGTAGTAGACAGGGAAGGTGACGGAGACGGTGACGAAATCCTCTTCGGAGTCACCGGAGACGAGGGTGCCGGCGGGCGATTCCTGGCCGACCTGGATCATGTGACCGATGTAGAAGAACCCAGCCACCTGCAGCTGACGCCGGTACATGCGGATGGCCTTGGCCACCAGCAACGCCAGCTTCTCGGCCTCCAGGCCGATCTTCGAGACGCAGTTTACCACGAAGGAGCCCGAGAGCAGATCCGTGTGCGTGCGATTTCCAGAGGCGAGGTCCTGCTCGAGCAGCTGGTCAAGACTGACGTTGCCGTAGGCGAATGGGCCCCGCGAAATCAAGATCGCCGGGCGCGTCTCCACGGTATCGGTACCTACCGCTCCGGCGTCGGAAACGATCAGCTCCGTCTCCGTCTCCGCCGTGCTGTAGTCCTCCTCCCCCGGTTCGAAGTGGAACAGGTCCATCCCCGCCGGCATCTGATAGAAGAAGTCTTGGAGGAACCTGAGCAGGATGTCCTTCGTGTCCGCGAGCCAGTTGCCCGTGATCGGGTTGTACTGCTCGACGAGCTCGTATGCCGCTTGCTGGCCGGGTCTTGTCATTCACCCATCTCCTGCCGAGTTCCAGTGTGCCCATTCCTGCCAGCCCTGCCAAGAGGGCAGCGATGGCGCGAGCCTTCTTGGAGGGGCGCTCCACCGGCCGTCCGAGGAGCTTCATCAGCTTCGGGTACCCGAAACGCGCGCCCATGTAGCCCGTCGCGCCGAGCCCGAGCCCGGTAGCGATGGCCGCCGCGGCATCGAGGGCGACAGGAGGCTTCTCCACCTTGCGCCACTTGTGCTGGGCGATCTTGGTGAGCTCGACCTCGAAGGCGTGTCTGGTCAGGGAGAGGCTCACTGCGGGTTGGCCCTCCGCCGGCGGAGGAACCTGGGCAGGAAGCCCTTGCGCGCACTCTCCCCGAGGGTCTCGGCGGCGCGTGCCCCCCGCGGACCGCGGAGCTGGTCGAGCAGGTAGTCGGCCTGGCGCTGCAGCATGCGGTCGTACTCGGCGACGCCCTTCTCAACGGAGTCGTCGATCCCGCTCTTGGCCGTCTGCAGCGTGGGCTTGACCGTGCGGTCCACTGCGCGCCCAACAGCTCGGGCCGCCTCCCTGTAGAGCACGGGAGCCCCCGCGCCCGTCATGGCGCCGAGCGCCGCCGCGCCTGCCGTGCGCGCACCCCGCTCCTTGCGCCGAGCCTGGTAGGTCTTCTCGGGCATGCGCTTCAGGTCCCGCAGCAGTTCGTCCTTCGACCGCTCGTCCTTGGTGTAGTGCTTGTGCGCCAGTGCCCCAGCGCTGCCTCCCGCGAGCGCCCCGAGGGCCACGGTAGCTGGGGTCACCTTCGCGATCTTGACCAGCTCGCCTTGGAAGGCGCGGACGGTTGCGACGGAGAGGGTGGGCATGATCATAGGCCAAGCTCCCGCTTCGCTCGACGGTGACTGTCGAGGTTCGTAGCATTGATGTACTGCCTGTAGGGCGTGGCCGCCACCGGGTCGATGTCCCACTCGTCAGCCGAGATCGGGATGTCGTACTCCACCTGGTCCTTGGACAGCTCGCGCACCTGCACGGTCTGTCGGGTGAGAGCCCACAGCTTCTCGTGCCGCTGAATGTCGATGACGCGCCAGCGCCGCCCATCAGCATCGATGACCAGGTCACGCGGGACCACCCGTGGACGCGACGACATCCACAGGAGCGCGTCGTTGTTCTGCATCTCGAACAGCGGGGTGAGCTGTACGGATGCCCGGTGGGGTACCTTGGCGGCCCAGGCCTGCTTGGGGAAGTAGTACCCCCCGGAGACCCCCACGCCGTAGCAGGTCAGGCACTTGCTCTTGGTACGTCGCCTCTTCAAGTTGTCCCAACACTCGGCACAGCGCTGCCCAGTGGACCTGTGGTTGAGCACCAGGAGCTCCCGCCCGATCTTGGTCTGCAGGAGCATGTCGAAACGCCGGATGGCCTCGAGGGCCACCAGGTCGGGCAAGCTCTCCAGCACGACGCCGCCGGCGTCGTCTCCAGCCAGGACCCTCTTGTAGTCCACCGAGCCGAAGTCCGTGGTCGAGCCATCGGGCGCCGTGACCCGCAGCCGGTAGAAATACTCCCGCCACTTGGAGTGCAGGACTACCTCGGAGTCCACGAACTCCACGGTCGCGTCTGCCGCGAAGGCGCTCGAGATCTCCTCGTACCCTCCCGCAGCGGAACCAGACCGCAGCACCGTGATGCTGTAGTCGCCCAGCGCTGCCGTGGTGTTGCGGAACGCCCAGGAGATGGTCAGGGAGTCGCGGGAGAGGGTCCAGACCCGGATGTTGACGGGAACGAGCATGGCCCCATACTACCCCACGTCAGCTGACTGCGCCCCGCGCCAGCGCGGGGCGCGGCCCCGCACGGACCTCTTCCTTGGTGCTGCGACGCACCCACCCCTTCAGCTTGGTGGGCTTGGAGGTGGCGCGCTGGGATGCGGCGGGGGCTCCACGCGGGCGGATGGTCCAGGCGCGTGTCTGGTTGATCATCCCGGACGGATTGGGGCGCACTGCCTTCTCCCAACCACTACGGGCCACGCGGGTGGTGTTCTTCGTGACCACCTTGGCGAAGGACCGCTTCTCGAGGTCCTTGAGGAACTGCCGAGCGATGCGGTTGGTCTCCGCTTGGGAGGGCGGTGCCTCGAGGTAGCCGTTGCGCACGACCCCGGGCTGGTGCCCGGAGTTGGCCTTCACCCGGAAGCGACGTACGCGCTTCGGCGGCGTCTTGGGCTTGGCCCGCCGGAGGGTCTTGAGGAAGGCGATCTTCTCCAGCTCGGCGATGAAGGCATCCTGTAGCGGCGCAGAGAGCATGGGTCACCTACTTGGCGGCGGCGGGCACCTGCTGGGGAGCCGGGATCTTCTTGCGCAGCTTGACCGCCTTCTTGCCGGTGCGGCGCAGCAGGTTGCGCTGGGTCTCTCGCTGGGAACTCCGGGCCAGCTGGAACACGAACGCAGCGCCCCCCGGCTGCGCCGGACCGGCGACGGAGATAGCGACCTTCTCGACCGAGCCCTTCTTCTCCTTCTGCTCGGCGAGGGCTTCGCGCACGGCCTTCTTGGTGGCTTCCCGGTGCTTTGCCCGGCGCTCCTGGGCGTGCTTCTTGGCCAGGCGCCCGCCGGCGACGCCGCCCAGAGCCTCTCCAGTGAGGACGCCGAGAGCGGTCAGGGCCGAGATCTTCCCTCGCCCACGGCGTGCCTTCTTGGGAGTGTCGCGCGCCATCTGAGCGAGAGCGCCCGGGGTCGCGCCAGCCATGGCGCCCAAGATGCCTCCGGCACCTCCGTACAGCGCACCCTCGCCCCGGTTCCCTTGACCGGCAGCGACCGCTCCGGTGCCGGCACCGAGGAGGATGGCAACCTTCTCCAGCTCGGAGAAGAACCCGCGGGCGAGCTCGGGGGGCAAGGAGTGGCTCATGATCTACTCGCGTGGGACGGAGACCTGAACCGCCGGCTCCGCCTCCCGTTGAGGTTGGGTGGGGGCGCCGCCCTGCTGTTGCTGCTTCCAGGCCAGGTACTTGGCCTCGAGGGCCGTGCGGCGCGCTCGACGAACGGCCCAGCGGTTGGACACCGGCCTGGCCGCCTGCTTGGCTGCACGAGCAGCCTCCATCTCGGCGTCGCGCTTCTCCAGCTCGATGGCCTGCTGGTAGTAGGGCGACCCCTTGAAGGCGTCAGACCACTCGACGGGACCGCCACCCTCGACGCACTTGGCCACGTGACCGCACAGGGCCGCGGTCTTGGCCAGCGCGGTGGCCTGCCCCTTGGAGAGCCCCATGTTCTGGTAGCGCCACTCCACGAGAGCGGCCTCCAGCTGGGCGATCTCGACTCGGAGAGCAGACTCGGCCGCGTGCGAGGACTCCTGCTCGACGTGCTCGCGGGCCTCCTGCGCCTCCTCGAGAGCCTCCTGGCGTTCGATCTCCAGGGCCTCCCGGTAGAAGGGGGTGCCCTTGTAGCGATCAGACCAGGAGTACTCCCCAGGAGTCAGGGGGATGTTGCCGTAGATGCGAGCGACCTTCTCCAGGGTGCCCGCAACCCGGACGAAGGCGCCGGGGCGGTGCACGCCGCCCTCCTACTGCAGGCCGGCGCGGCGCTGCAGCTCCGCGGCGATGGCTTCGCGCGCGGCGTGACGGGGGTCGGGCTCACCGCCGTCGTCGAACTCGACATCGGCGAAGAAGGCCTCGAGGGCCTCCGTGTCACCCGCGGCCGCCATCTTCTCCATCTCGGTGAACTCGTGGTGGGCCATGGCGCGTCCGGCGCGATCGAAGGACACCAGGTCGGCGAAGACCTCCTGGTGCGCCTCGGCGACCTTCTCCATGTCCGCGCCGTCACCGAGACTGTCGACGACGATGACGGTGGCCAGGTCGTCGAGGGTCATCTGGCGGGTCGGGTCCACGGGGGAGGCGACCTTCTCCATGTCGCCGGTGCCGTAGATGCCTGCGAGCAGTTCGTTCATGGGGTGCCTCCTGCTTGGGGCATGGTGCCCTTGACGCAGGCACCCAGTCGTGGGGGGTAGGGGTAGGGGCCTAGTCCAGCGCGGCCTTGGTGCCCGCGGCGAGTCCGCCAGCGGCGGCCAGGCCACCGCCGTAGACCGCGGCGCTCTGCCCGGCCTTCTTGTAGCCCTTGCGGCGCAGCTTGCGGGCTTCCTTCTTGGCGGCCTTGCCGGCCTTGTGGGCGTCGCGGCCGCGCTTGAAGGCATCGACGACGGCCTTGTCGTCGCCCTTGCCCGCCGCCTTGGCGGCGTCCTTGGCGGCGCTCTTGCGCGCCTTCAGGGCCTCCTCGGCCGTCTCGCCGGCCTTCCGGGAGCCCTTGAAGGCCTTCCGGGCGCCCTTGAACTTCAGGAGGCTGCCCAGCCCGCCGGCGGTCTTCTCCACCTGGGGCTCGTCGTCCTCGACGAACTCGTAGTGCTCCATGAGCTCCACGAGATCGGCGCCGGTGATCTTGCTCATGTCGATCTCGAGCTCGTCGGGCATCTGCTCGGAGGACAGCTTCTCCAGCTCGGAGGCGTAGCCGCGCGCCATCAGGGCCCCGGCGTCGAGCCAGTACTGCTGCTCGGCGGCGACCTTCTCCTGCTCCCCGGGATCCTCGTCGAGCGAGTTGGCCAGCTCGATGAGCTCCTCGGCCGACATGCTCTCGAGCTGCTCCTGGGTGAGGCTGTCGAGGTCGAAGCCCGCGGTCTTCTCGGCCTCGGGATCGCTGCCGTCGTCGAACACGATCTCGCCGCTCTCGAGCCCCTGCAGGAGCTGGGTCGCGCTCATGTTGTCGAGGTCGAGCTCTCCCTCGTCGCCGGCGGTCTTCTCGGCCTCGGGCTCGTCACCGTCGACGTAGACGATCTCGCCGCTCTCGATGCCGGCGAGGAAGTCGACGGCGCTCATGTTGTCGAGGTCGAGCTCCGTCTCCTGCTCGGAGGCGGTCTTGTCGAGGCCGTAGATGCGGGCGAGGACGTCGTGGATGGCCATGAGGAACTCCGGGGGAGGATTGGTCGGCACGCTTGCAGCGTATGGGGAAAAGGAAGACGAGTCAACTACCATACCACCCGTGGAGTTGCCCGTAGGTAGAGCCCACTCCGGCTCCCCAACCGCCTGCAATGTTCAGCGAGATCTTGAGGTCCCGCATCACAGGGTCGACTTGAGCGCGCAGGACCTGAATCCACTGCTTGTAGAGACGTTCCTGGGCCTCGTTGTCCTGCACCGAGAAGCCGCCATCGTTGTAGGTGATGGAGTTCCTGGCCTTCAGCAGCCCGACGGACGTGAGGAGGTGGATGATGGTGAGAAAGAGAAGGATGAACCGCGACGGGAACGTCGCGAAGGTGGCCGAGCTGACCGGAGGCCGCACGTTCCACTCGTCGATGGCCAGCCAGGCGGCGAAGCGAATCTGCCTGTTGGTACTCTCCTCGCCGTAGATCAGCTGGTTCAGGTCCGGGTGGTCCCGCATGAAGCCGCGGACTTCGGAGATGAACTGGTCCTCGGAGATAGGAGTTGCCACAGGCTCACTTGACGCAGGTCACCTTGAGCTTGCCACGCTCGCGTGCCCTGCGGATCTTGATGAGGCCGTTGGCTTCCTTCCGACGCTCGGAGGGGCCGACAGCGGACTCATCCACGGTGGTGGACTGCCCCTTGCGCAGCAGCTTGCCGCACACCGAGACGGAGTCGGGCCGCTTGGTGCGCAGAGGAGACGAGAGCTTGGACATCAGGCCTCCTGGGCGCCGATGATGCCGTCGATGATGTCAGCCTTGCGGAGACCGCTCGGGCTGGCGTCGGTCAGGCGCGTGTAGAGCGGGCGAAGCTCGGGGAGGGTCTTGCCCTCGAGCTCATCCCGCGTCCACTGCTTGGGCGGGGGAGAGGGTTCTGGCGCAGGTGCAGGCTCCGGCTCGGGCTCCGGCTCGGGATCGACAGGCGGCTCGGGGGCGGGCTCCTCTTCGACGGGCGTCGGCTCCTCCGACGCTGCTGCAGGAGCTGGGGGCTCGTCGCGAGGCGGCGTCACCGCCGTCCCGGACCGCCCGACGATCTCGATGCGCTTCAGCGCGAGCAGGCGTTGCACGGTGCTGGAGGCGAGCTGCTCCTCGGTGATGTCCAGGGTACCGCCCTTCCCCGCGGCCTTCTGGACGCGGGTACAGGCGAGGTAGCGCCCGCAGACCTTGACGGTCTTGCGCGGGCGCCGGTTCCTGATGGTCACCATCACAGGCATCGCTCAGCCTCCGTCCGGGCCTAGTAGTGGCTGACCTGCGGGAAGGTCAGACCATCGTCGGCCTCGTTGTAGACCGTGGTGCCGACCTCATCCTCGGAGATCAGGACGTCGGTGGTGTCGTTGTAGAGCTCGAGCTTGGCCATGCTGGCGATGTTGCCGATGCCCATGCCGATGTCCTCCCAGGCCTGCCACATGACCAGGTTGTACACCTTGTCGATGTAGAACTTGGTGGCGTTCAGGATGAGGAACTTGCCGAGCCACTCGGGCGCGCAGAAGCCGTAGATGTTGCCGGTCTGGAGGATGTCCGTCTTGATGGTACGGATGATCTTCCGACCCATCAGGCGGTCGTAGGTGTAGCCGTCGACGGTCACCGAGGCCTGCTTGTCGCCGAAGTCCTCGATGGTCCAGTTCAGGACATCGTCCCAGTTCTCCTCGTTCATCAGCACCGTGGCCAGGCGGCGACGACGGGAGTCGAGCTCCTTGAACAGCAGGACCAGGTCGGCGCGCTCGAGGGTGCCGCGGAAGCCGGAGTTCAGCCCGTTGGCCTCGATATCGTCCTGGGCCTGGGTGCCCTTGACGATCTGCTCGGTGTTGGAGATGGCCGCATCGACGTAGACCAGGAAGCGGTAGTCCTCGATCTCCTGGATGTCCTTGACCGAGTTGTCCTCGATCACCCGGGTGATGGGCATCCGGTAGGCGAGGAGCTCCTGCTCCGTCTTCTCGAAGCGCTCGCTCGAGATGGTGAAGATGGGGATCTCGTAGCGGGAGGCGCGGATGTAGCGCGCGGTGGGCTGGCCGCGGAAGGTCAGCGACATGGCCCTGGAGTTGGGCTCGATCTCGTCGATGTAGACGAGGGTGTCGTGGTTCACGGACACCTGCATGTCGGCCTTGGTGACCATCTGGGGCGGGAGGATCTTGCGGGCGAAGCTGTTCTCGCGCAGCTTGTCACGCACGTAGGTACGGCCCACGGCCGCGAGCTTCTCCTTGCCCTCGGGGTGCTCCAGATGGGCCAGGAAGAGCTGGTTCAGGGTGGCAGCGTCGGTGCTCATGTTGGTCTCCTGGTGGGAGGTTCTCCGGAAGGTGGAGAGAGCAGGGTGGAGGTCAAGCTGACGGGGAGCTACCCGTCAGCTGACCCAGAGGTAGGCGGGGGAGCGACGGTACTTGATCAGCCCGCCGTTGTCGTCGGGGTCGGTGATGACCACGCCGTAGACGTACTCACCCGCGGCGGCCTGGGTGAGACCGGTGCGGAAGTCCTCGCCATCGACGTCGGAGAGGGTCTTCACGGTGAGCTTGGTGCCGGGGGCGAAGCCGGCGCCGCCGTCCTCGAACATGTCGGTCTCGGCCTCGTACTCGTGCAGCTGGATCACGGCGATCTTGGAGATGGCCTGGGCGGCGGTGTCGCCCTTCTGGGTCCAGATCTGCATGGCGTCGGACACCGAGTCCGCGCCCACGCGCTCGAGGTTGCCGGAGGAATCGCGCACGAGCCACTCGCCCTGGTCGTAGGCCTCGGCCTCGGTCGGGTTGAGGTAGGTCTCGTCCGCCACGGGGATGTCGCGACGGAAGTTGTCGCTCACGGAGCTGATGAGGTTCAGCATGGGATGCTCCTGCGGAGGGAAAGCGGTCTAGTGGACGATGCCACTGTTCGTGAGGAAGGAGGCGAACTTCTGCTCGGCGGCGCCCGGGACGACTCCGGAAGCGCCGTCGCCGTCGGCAGCCTCCTTGGTGAGTTCGCCCAGGGGGAGTCCAGCGGCGGCGTGGCTGACCAGTTCCTCGACGTCATCGAGGTTCCGGGAGCCGGAAGCGAGGGTCTGCGCGTACTCGGCCTGCGCGTCCTCGGCCACGATGCCGCGCTCGACCGCCACGCTGGCGATCTTGACGGCGTGCTCGCGCCGGTCCTTCTTGGCGAGCTGAGCACGCAGCTGCTCGTTCTCGGCGGAGAGGTCGCGGATGGCGGCGGCGGACTTGATGAGGAGCCCGTTGAGCTCGGCGGATCCGATCTTGGTGAGCATCAGGCCTGCCCTCCGTCGTTGACGCGGCGCGCGAGCTCTTCGCGCACCTGCTCGAGGTTGACCCCCGGGGGGAGCTGGGGAGCGGCCTCGCCCGAGGCGGTCTTGGCCTTGCCCGCGTTGATGTTGCGCTCGCCGGCCTTGCCCGCGTTGCGCAGGTTCTCCTTCACCTTGGGGTCCGCGAAGGGGGTGGCGGAGAGCAGCTTGGAGAGCGCGGGGGCGACGAGCTTGGCCTTGTCGGCCTTGGTGACGCCGATGGCGGCTTCGTTGCTCTTGAGGCCGGGGTGGCTGGCGCCCTTCTGGGTGCTCGAGGTGTCGGGCGAGGGGGCGTTGCCGCCCGGGCGCTGGTGCTCGTTGTCGTCGGGAGCACCCGTGGCCTTGGGCTTCATGGGAGGAGCGCCCTTGTGCGGCTGCACCTGGGACTGCTTCTTCTCGCCGTGCGTCTGCCCGGCGTTGGTGCCCGCGGGCGGCGCGGCGGCGCTGGCGTCCTTCTCGAGCACCAGCAGGGACTCGACACCGCGGGTACCGACGAACTCCAGCGCGCTGGCGAGCTTGCTCAGCTCACCGTGGTCGATGCTCGCACCGGAAGAGGCGGGGGGAGCCGCCTGCACCTCGGGAGTGGTCGGGGCCGACTGCTCGGCCTCTTCCGCGTCCCCGATGGCCTGACGGATCATGTCGTTCAGAGAGAGCATGGGTGGTCCTCGTAGGTCACGCACGCACCAAGGTATCACCTCGGAGCGGGGTTGGTACAGTCTTGATCCCGCGAGCGGGGTCGATCTTGGTGCCAAGCCGTCCCGTGCTGGGGGTCTTGACCGCCTTGCTGCTCATTCCCCGCGGCGGTCGAGGCATCGGAGGCTGGTGCTTGATTCCCAGGCCGCGCGCCGACGAAGTTCGCACACCAGCACCGCTGTTCCCAGACGGCAGGGTCATGCCCAGGCCGACTTGAGGGACGTTCTTGGTGGCGGTGTTGGCCAACTTCTCGAGCTCCGTGGCGAAGGATTCCAGCATAGCGCTATTCGGCGCTGTCTGCCTCGGCGTGGCAGGCGCTGCAGATGGAGCTGCCCTGGATGTCCATGGCGTTCTCCTTGCACACGCGGCACTTGCCGTTGATCATGGCGACCTTCATGAGCCCCAGCTCGTGGGTGAAGGCGTGGGCCATCAGCTGCCCGCCGAAGGTGTCGTAGGCCACCTTCTCGAGCTCGGAGGTGTCCTCGGGCTCCGCCGCGGCCGGCTGGGCGGAGGCCGTCTTCTCGGTGCCCTCGTCGGCCTCGAGCTGCGTGGCCAGGGCGATGAGCTCGGCGGTGCTCATGTCGCGCAGCGCGCCGGCGGTCTGTCCGGACTGCCCCAGCTGCTCGAGCATGGCCGCCTCGGCGGTCTTCTCGAGGGGGCTCACCCGCTGGTCGGAGTTGTAGATGGAGTCCAGGAGGGAGGCCATGTCGCTCATGAGAGATCCTCGATTCCGAGCAGTGCCCGTGCGGCTGTGTGTGGAGGTAGTACCCGATCCCACGAAGAAGGAACACCACCGCGATCACGGTGCGCAGCCGTAAGGTATACCGATACGGGGGGCGGAGACAACCCCTTCTCGGTACTCCCCGACGCGAGCTTCTCCCAGGAGTTCTCGAAGAGTTCTCCCAGATAGTGCTCCCGGTAGAAGGCCGGGTCGTTGTCGATAGCCTGCGGTAGCAGGCCTGGAAGGTAGACAAGTGCCTTCCTGTAGGCGTCGTAGGCCTCCGCAACCTTCTGCAGAGGTGGCGTGTTCTCGACCTGCTCTCGCTTGGGCGGGAGCTTGGGAGACTTCACCACGACGAGCTGCAACGAGCGCGCGGGAAGGTGCGGATGGAAGGCAGACCGGGACGCCAGCAAGGACGCCAACAGGCGCGCGAGGTTCGGACTGTAGCTCTCGCAGCTCAGGCGAAGCGCACTCTCGGAGGTAGCCGGCGTGAACACCTGGCGCTTCGCGCTCAGCTGGGACGCCAGGTCACCCAGGCCCGCGCCTGTGAGCGCTCCGTGCTGGAACTCGTGTGGCTTGAGCACGATCCCCAGCAGCGCCAGCGTGTTGACGAGCTGCTCGAAGTCGCCCCCCAACAGGCCGGTTGGAATGTCGGGTTCGCGCGCAGTCAGGCGCTCCACATTCGGGCCAGCGTTGGGGAGGATCTCCTTGGTCACTTCGGCGCTCTTGGCAGCTTCGGCCTGCTTGTCGTGCGCCACCTTGACCAGCACGCCTTCGCGCGTCACCTCGATGGCGTCCGCTGGCGGCCGCGTACCAATGCGCTCGAAGTAGGAGTGCGGCACGAAGAAGCGGGTCCCTGCCGCCGAGGCCACCTTGAGCAGTACCCCGGACTCCTTCGCTGCCGGAACGAAGACGTCCGAGAGGTCGAAGAAGCGGGGGAAGAGGTTGACCATGCCGACGATCCGCCCGTCAGGCAGGATCTGTGCCCGCTGCGTGAGCAGGCACTCGCAGTAGTCGCGCGTGGTCTTCGAGATGGAGCCGCACTTGGTGCAGACGTCGAAGGGAACCTTGCACCCCATCGAGATCTGGCGAGGCTTGCGCTCGTCGATGTCGTCGATGACATCCTGCGCCCCCACCTTCTTGGCCATCTCCCGGTCGTGCCGGACGATGACCTCCACGCGGTGCATCGCGGGGTTGTAGACCGCCACCACGATGTCCCCGTAGGCGATCTCGGGGTTCTTGTTGACGTGGTGCAGGTAGCGCTTGGCGTTCAGGAACGTCTTGTGCCCGAACTCGTGGTAGTTGCCCGGGGGGAGGCGTCGCCCGTGCGGGGTCACCCAGCGTGCCTCGAGGCGCCTGATGACGTCTCGGGGGTTCTGCTTGAGGTGGTCGTGCGCCAGCGCGATCTCGGGGAAGATGTCCCCGTTGACGTTCATCCCCCAGTACTCGTAGGCCCCCAGCGGGGTCATGAGCACGAACTGGTAGGCCGGATCCGGCCGCAGCTGCTTCAGGTAGGCGTCGATCTCGGGATGCAGCTCGCGCACGCCGGCGATCTTCTCCAGGCCCCCACCGCCCGCGCGCGTGACGTCGACCGCCTCGGCGAAGCACCGCCCCAGCGGATCGGAGCCGCCGACGGTGACGGGAAGCGTCTTGGGGATGCCTGGGAAGTCGGACATGTCTCAGCCAGGGAACGGCGGCATCGCGATCATCTTGCCGCTGTCCGTCACCTTGCGCAGGAAGGGGTAGCGCGTCTCCTGAGCGGCCCGCTCGGTGTCGAGGATGCTCTTCACCTTCCGCTCGTCGATGGCCGCGGAGTCGACCATGGAGCGCACGGTAGCCGCGGCGATGACCGGCTCGCTTGCCAGGTAGGGGCTGGCCCGATGGAGCACGCGGAAGTAGGCCTGGGTGTGGGGCGTGTTGTCCAGCGACGGATCGGCCTTGAGCATGGCCTGGTAGTCCGTCCCCATGCGGTTCTTCCGCATCTTGTCCATCACCCGACCCACGCCGTGCCCCGCCAGCTGCTGCCCAGCGCCGAGCCCGGTACCGAGCGCCGCCAGGCCGAGCACGGTGAGTGCCCAGCGCCCCACGCTCATCTTGGCCTTCCGCTTGCCCTGCTTGGCTCCCTCCTGGGCCGCTTGCCCAGCCGCGGCCCCGACGCCACTTCCAGACCCGAGCAGCAGGCTCTTGGGGAGGCGGAAGGGCCCCGCGGTCTTCTCCAGCGGGCGAGCGGAGAGGATGGACCTCACCGCCATGGCTCGTTGCAGGTCGCTTTCGTAGATGTGGCTCACGTCGGCCTCCTGACTTGCCCCATGTATCGCTTGGTAGCCGTTCTCGCTTGTGCGGTCCCTCGTCGGAGCGCACTGGCGCCGTGCCCAGCTCCGGCGTAGGCGAAGTAGCCCGTCATCGCGGCGCCGAGGGGCTGCTTGCGGATGACCGTCCCCGCGGTACGGGCGACTCCCTTGGTGACCGCCTTCGTGCCCTGCCACACGGCCTTGGCCGGAACACCCACGAGCATCCTGGCAGGCGTGCGCAAGGCGCGGCCTACGCCCTCGCCGCCAGCTTGGATGCCCCCGCCGATGCCGCCCACACGGACCGTCGACGGACCTCCGATGAAGGGAAGCTTCCCGAGCTTCCCCCCGATGCCGGGCGTCTGAACTTCCTTGCCGCTCCAGAGCATGTCCAGCGCCTTGTTGAAGCGCTTGGCTCCGGGCCGCGACGATTCAGCCGCCCCCCGCCAGTGGCTTCGGTACTGCCCGAACCACGAGTCGGCCGTCGCGTCTGCGATCTTCTCCAGCTCCTGCTGGAACGCCAGGGCGAGCACCACGTTCATCAGGCCGTCCTGAGCTTGTCCCGCAGGTAGTCTCCGGAGAGCTTGCGGGCGTCGGCGGCCTGCTGGGCCGCGCTGCGCGCCACCCGAGCCGCATGCGCGGTCTTCTCGAGAGAGGCGTAGGTGGTCAGGATGGGGTGCTCGGTATCGACCGTGACCGCCATCGCGAGCTTCTGCATCTCGCTGGCGCGGTTGATGATCACCCCGTTGCGCTGAAGACGCTGGGCCACCTTCTCCATGGCCGCCCGAGCGAAGGGGGGCTCCTCGCAGATCTCACCGACGGCGCCGGCGATCTGGAGGATGCCGTGCCCGTGCTGCAGGTGCGCCTGCTTGACCAGCTCGTAGAAGGTGTCCTCGAGGCGCCCCACCTCGATCTCCAGCCGGTCCGCGTCAGAGCGCAGGAAGCCTTCCGCCGCAGCCGTCTTGGTGTGCAGCGCCGCCGCCCCGGCCGCGGGGTTGAGCTCGGGGTACTCGTCCTGGGAGGCCGTCTTGTCCACCCCGAAGGCCTCCTCCAGAGAGACATCCGACGGCAGCTGCTCCCCCACCGGGGGCTCCAGGAAGTCCATGCTCTGCTGAAGGGGAGCCGGCGAAGCCTCGGGCTGCTGGATCACCTCGTCGATCTTGGCCGGGGAGAATTCGATGTTGGGGTCCTGCTCACCCTCGTGGAACAGTCCGCGCCAGGCAGCCTGGTTTGCGGCCTGGGTGACGCGCTCCACCTGGTCACGGTTCAGCGATTCCTCGCCGACCACGCTCCGCACAGCCGCACTCAGCGAGTCCGCCTCCTTGGTCATGAAGCGACTGGCCGCTCGCTTGCCCAACAGGGAGAGATGCTCGGAGGTAGTCCCGCCGGTGGTGCCCTCGGCGAGCTTGGTGAGGAAGTCCTGCATGGTGTCTCCAGTGTAGTGGCCGACTGGATTTTACGTCAACGGGGCTCTGTGAGTGACCCGAGCTTCGTGTTATCGTCGGTCCATGGAAGGATTCTACGACAAGAACGGAGCGGCGTCTGTCCTGGGAGTAACACCCAGGCAGGTGACCAACTACTTGAGCGAGGGCCTTCTGCGACGTGTACCGCACGCAGGGAAGGTCTGGATCCCCAAAGCCGACGTGCACAACCTGTACGACAGCAAGACCAAGGGGGTTGCTCCGAGCCGGGTGGAGTTCCGCCGGCTCGAGCAGATGGTCGCCAAGCTCCAGTCGGAGGTCGAAGTCATCAAGCTCGGCCTCGGCGTCGGCGCCCCAGCCAGAAACCGAGACGAGGCCGAGCTGTTGACTCTCCGCGCGCTGTACCTCGACGACTTGGCCAAGCCAGGCTGGGCTACCCGGCGCATAGCCGAGGTGGCTGACGAGATGCTCTCCTTGACCGAAGAGGAGATCACGACGCTCTGCGACGCGGTGGGACCTACTGCGTGGGCTCCGCTCTTCGACCTGGTGAAGCGCATGGTCACCTGGGTCGAGCACCAGGACGCCTTTCCCGAGCACGGACTGGACACACTGCACCAGCGCCTCATCCGCGCCCGGGATCGCATGCTTGGAATGCTCCACGCCTCCACCGTGGTCGCTACGGAGGTGCCTGCGACCCTTGCAACCAGCCTGCACGCGCAGCTCGAGCTGACGCCAACCGAGATCGACCGCTTCGTGGCGCGCTACGTCCGCGCCTACGGGGAATCGCGGGAAAACTGAAAAAAATCAACGCTTTGCCTCTATAAGCTCTGTGAGCGAGGAAGAACACCCACGCTCGAGCTGCACGGAGGCAGCATGTCCGACAAGACCAACGTCCCCCCGGCTGCCCAGGTGGATCGGTTGATGGCGGAGCATCTTCCTGCCGCACTGCGGGCGCTCCCGCAGTCGGTCGCGAAGCTGGACCGCATCATCCATCTGCTCGAGAACCAGGGGACCACCCACGGAGACTCCAACATGAGCGACAAGAAGAACACCACGGGCATCCCCGCCGAGCTCAAGGCCGGCGAGGCCATCGAGATCGTCCCCACCGAGGGCGACGTGAAGCGCTGGAAGAACGGCAAGCGCTCCTGGACCCCCCGCAACGAGCCCGCCACCTACCTGGTCGGCGCCACGGCGCTGGTCATCGGCGGCGGCATCGGCTTCGCGGTCGGCTCCAAGGTCGGCAAGGCCAAGGCCAACGCCAAGGCCGAGGAGGCCCCCGAGGCCCAGGCCGAGCTCCAGGCGCTGTAGCACTCGGCGAGCGTCACACTACAGAGCCCCCGGAACAGGAGGCTCCGGTGAGTCCGCAGACCCATCCCCAAGAGGCAGCACCTCACGGGCGGTCGTAGGGACTCACCGGAGCGCGTACTCCGAGGGGGGCACAGGAAGCAAGGGGGACACCCCCTTCTTCTTTTGCCCTCTCAGCGCTTCCGCCGCCGTGATCGAGTGAAGTCCGTAGCCGGGTCCGGGGCGTGCAGGTCGGGCCGGCGGACATCGAACTGGCTCACCAGAAGAGCGTAGCAGACCGTGTGGAGGAAGTCGTCGGGGACCCCACGCGGGTGGTTGTAGACGATCTCGCCCTTGGTCTCCGACAGCTCCATCGACACGCACAGGATGTCGTTCATGAAGGTCTCGGCCTCGTCCCAGTTGAAGAAGGCCATGCCCCCCGAACGCGGTCCCTTCTTGATGAGGGTGAAGACGTCCTGGAGTACGCGGGACCTGTGCGTAGTGAACTTCCCGCCGAGCTTGTCGACCTTGATCTTCTCCTTCTGCTTCCCCACGTGGTTGAACAGCACCACCTGCCCCGCGCCTAGAATGCGCCGCAGCTCGGCGTTGCTGCCGAAGCCGAATCCCCAGTCGGCCCCCACCCGGTTGACCTTGAAGCGCCGGCACCAGTTGGCGATGTCCCGCACGGCGTAGTCGCCGTCGCTCTCTTCGCCTTCGTACCGCTTGGCGAAGACCAGGCTGAACCTTCCCTTGGAGTCGTAGCGGAAGATGGAGAGCACCGTGTAGGACGCGTCGCCGGTCCCCCAGTCCACGCCAGCCCAGGTCTTCGTAGACTGGATACGCCGGTCAGGCTCGTAGACGCAGTCGTACTCGCTGAGGCAGCAACGCCGAACCTCATCGAGCGTGACCGGCTTGGTGCCTGCATCGTAGCTGCGCCCCATGACCTCGTTCATGAAACGGGGACGGGGGTAGCGCTTCTTCTTCTGGAGGATCTCCTGCCAGAGCCGGTTGAACACCCGGGGCTTGTTCTTGTACGCGTAGACGACGATGGGCTGACAGAGGTGGAACCCTTCCCACTCGGCACTCTGCCTGCCGTAGGTGACCCACTGCGCCACGCCGTCCACCGGATTGAGCTCACGGCTGCAGTGGTGGCAGATGAGGCCCCGCTCTCCGATGTTGCGCATGTCCGGGAGGACCCACTCGCCACAGCTGCAGCGAGGAAGCCACTCGTTCTGGGTCGAGAACCTCCCCCAGTACTCCTCGATGGGGTTGTCGAACGTCTTGGGCGTGCCGGAGTAGACCGAGATCGGCCCGTCGTCCAGTTCGCAGTGGAAGAGCGTCTCCTCGATGACCGGGAGGTCGTCGATGTGGATGTCCTGAATCTCGTCGATGCACAGCAGGTCGGCCGGGATACCGCGAGCACGGTCGGCGTTCTTGTACACCGAGCGCAGCGTGATCTTGGAGAAGTTCCTCCAGCGCTTCGTCAGGACGTTCTGCGTGTGGCGGACGCCAGGGCCGGTCATCCCCGCCAGGCGCATCAACACCGGGCTGTCCTGCACTACGGCGCGGAGGCGCTCGTCAGAGAACTCACGCATCTGCACGTTGGATGCCGTGACGTAGAGCGAGCGCAGGTAGGGGATGAGGTTGGAGTAGGAAATCAGAGCGTTCCCGAGAGTCGTTGACTTCTCGGACTGGCGCCCGAACATGAGCATCAGCTTCCGGCGCATGATTTCTTCGCCGGGAAAGTGCCTGATGGGTATGGTGTAGATGCCCTGGAGCCACGGACGACGCGACAAGTCGATGGGCTCGCCCTTCAGCCGAATCGCGAACTCCGTGAACTCGTAGGGCGAGAACTCCAGGGCGTCGTACTTCTCGGCGGCCGCTGTACTCATGCAGGGAACCTCGTGCAGCTCGATAGTCTACTCCGTAGCCTGGCCTCTGTCTCCGGTGGACGCATCCTACCTCACTGCGAGCAGACCACCGAAGATGACGTGACCAAGGTACTGATCCCCGTAGCTCGGCAGAACTCGGGGGACATGAAGGACGTCGCCATGCGACGCTTCGCCAAGGACTGGGTGAAGCGGAACGCCCCCGGTCGGGTGGGGGTGGAAGCCCGATTCGTCGAGCTCGGAGTCGGCGTGTCCTTCTACCACGCGGGGGAGGAGTACCCCGTCGTTGCCCAGATCGAGATCACCTGGTGGGCGAAGCCCGAGAAGAGCGAGGACGAGGAAGACGACGAGGACGAGACGCCAAGGCCTATGCACAGCCCGAAGCGGAAGCGCTGACTACCCGCTGACGTAGAAGGTGTCGGTCTCGTAGATGAGCACCCACTTGAGCGACTGGGCACACTGCCCCAGGAAGTGCACGTCGTCCATGGCGATGGGGTTCCGGCAGATGCGCCAAGACAGGCCGGTACGGTCGACGCCGCCCACCTCGGTCATCTCCAGGTTGGTCTCATCGGTGACCGAGTCAACCGCGAAGGTGCCTACCCCCGCCTCGCCGTCGGACCCCCCGATGTACAGCACATCTCCCGCCGCCACGAGGTCTGCCTCGAAGGTGGCCTCGGCGTCGGTGAAGGTCTCGTCAGCGGCGGCGAGGACGCCGCCGGTGCCTTCGGCGATCAGCTGCCCGTTGAGGGCCTGGGTCAGCGCCTTGTAGCTGTCGAACTTCCGGCTGATGATCATCGGTGAGCTCCCGGGCCTTGTTGTTGACGAACTCGAAGACCGTCGTGGTGAGGAACTGGTCTGCCATGGGCTTACCGGCCCATCCTATCACGCGGACGTAGAAGCTGGGCATCGGGACGAAGATGGCCTTGTCCGATCGCATCAGCTCGTTGCGGGCGCAGTCCACCTTGTCGAAGAACTCCGCAGCGACCTGCGCGGACTCGGGTAGGACCTCCTTGAACCCGTCCTCGAGGATCCGGTGGAAGTTGGGGCAGAACGCATCGCGCCCCTCTGCCGGCCAGAAGTGGTAGATGAAGTCCTTCCCCTGCACGACGTACTCGACGTGAAACGTCTCGTAGTCGCGGTGGGTGAAGGTGAGGGCGAGAGGGCTACGAACCCTCGATGAGGCGTAGGTGTCCGCGCTCGTTGGGCACATCTTCGGCTCCCTGTAGGGGGTCACTGCTGAGTTCATCGATAGTGGGGAAACGCGCAGGCGCTTCGATCTTCCCCAGCTTGAAGGCCAACGCCTTCTCGCGGAGGTCCTCGTCGTTGCCCTCCGACAGCTGGTCCATCTCGTCGCGCTCACGCATGGCGTCGATACCCTGGCGGCTGATCGCTGCCAAGCCCATGAGAGTCGCCCCGGACAAGGCGCCGCCCACCTTGCGCGCTTCGACCACCTGCTGGTTGGCCAACGCGATGACGTTGTCGAGGAAGTTCTCCTTGGAGACGCGCTCTCGCAGCCCGAGCTTGCCGTAGGTGGTAGCCAAGTCGCCCTTGGCTGCCGCCACCAGCTCGTCCCGGTTCTGGGCCACCTGCAGGTACTCGAACAGCTCCCGGGCAGTCAGCGCCCCGAGGTTCCAGAAGTACTCGCAGAAGAGCTCGAGCACAGGGAGGTCCGGTACGTAGCTCTCGGGGTACTTCACCAGCAGCTCGGTGCGCGCCGCCTCCGCGTCACCCCGCATGAGCATCAGCCCCTCGAAGTCCTTGCGCACCTGCCCCCGGAACAGGAAGTCCTTCGCCTCTTGGACCGTCCCCGTGTCCTTCCACAGAGCCAGCACCCCTTGCTGGCGCAGCCACCGACGGAAGGACGCGGGCGCCCCCTTGAGCGAGGCGCGCCAGGCCTTCGGCACACTCCCCAACCCCTCGGCCATCTCACGCAGCACGTCCTCGTTCGGAGGTACCAGCTCCCGCGCCGTGCAGGCCTGCTGCACGTCGTAGACGGTCATCTTCTTGGTCAGAAGGTAGACCAAGTAGAGGCGGTGGGGGTACTTCAAGGGCGGCCTACTGGGTCTTGGCCCTCAGCTCGTGCAGTCCGTCGAGGACCTCGTCCACGTTCCTCAGCGCGTTGCGCGCCGCCTGTTCCCGTACGTCGTCCATGCCGAGCCTGGACGCCACCAGGATCTCGGCCAGCTTGCTGGAGACCTTCTCCAGCTGGGGGATGGCGTCCACGTAGGCCTGCACGTTCTCGGGGGTCACGAAGTTGAGCGAGAGGATGGCGTCCGCCGTCTCGCGGTCGATGATGACAGAGGCATGCTTGGAGAGCGAGGAGTGCTCGGACGGCTGACGCCGCAGAACGGCCAGCTCGGGCACCAGGTTCCGCTGCAGCCCGCGGTCCACCTCGCGGAAGGCCGAGGCGACCTTCATCATGGTGCGCGCCTTCAGCTCGGTCTCCTTGACCACGGGGCGCGTGTGGGGCACCGTCACGGGGGCTTGGGCCGACGCTGCCTTCTCGATGAAGTGCCGGGCGCTGCTTCCCCGGACGCCCAAGGCGCCGAGGGCGAACTCGGCCCCGGACTCGGAGAGGAACTGCCCGTGGAAGGACGCCGCGTTCTGCCCGCGCAGGGAGAAGGCGGCGCCGTCGGAGAGCAGCTCCACGGAGTCCACGCCGGCGACCTTGAGCATCTCACGCCCGTCCACGTCGCGTGGATCCTCCGCCACGCCCACCTGGGAGCCCCGCAGCGGCACGAAGACGAAGGAGTCGGGCACGGCCACCTCGGCTCCCCCGAGGGCCGCGATCTTGTCGATGCCCGGGACCAGCGTGATGCGCACCGGCTGGCCGGACCCGAGGCGGACTGCCTGCAGCGACGCGGTCTTGGTCTTGCCGTCACCGACCGGGAGCTCGTACTCGTGCTGGATGTCCACCGGCTCGGTGGCGATGGCCTGACGCCCGACCTGGTACACGAAGACCCCGCGGCCGCGGGGGTGCGCCCCCTGAAGCGTGAGGTCGGCTTCGAACACGCCGGCGACCTTCTCCTGAAGCGCGTGCTCGTTCCCGCCCAGGAACATGTGCCCGCTCATCGGGACTCCCTCGATGGACATCACCGCGGGGACCACCACACCCTGCACTTCCTTCCCCCCAGCGTAGGTCGTGTAGACCCCCACGCGATCAGCGACCTGGGCCACCTTGACCTTGGACGCCGTATCCACCGCGTCGGTGGCGAAGGTGACGAAGCCGCGCTCGCGCAGCACCTTCATGCTCTCGCCCGAGAGCATCGACTCGGCCTCGAAGCGCGTGATCTCGTTCTCCACGGGAGCGAAGCAGGCGTGGTTGGCCGTCTTGACCTTGTAGCCCATCCCGTGCTCCCGGAGCTGGACCACCGTGGGGCGGGTCAGCGCGCGCCGCAGCTGCCCGACCTCGGCCGCGGTCTTCTCCTTGGCCGTGGTGAGGGACAGGAGGGACTGCCGCATCTCCCCATCCTGCAGGAGCGCCGCGCGCACCGGGGTGTCCTCGCGGAGCTGGGCCCTGAACCGCTCCACGTCGGCTGCACGGAGCGTCGAAGCCACCTTCTCCAGCAGCACGGAGCCCGTCTTGATGACCGAGCTGGCATCGGGCGACCCCTGATTCGTCGGGGGCTGCATCTGGCTGCCGATGTCGGTGCCCTTGAACCTGTCGGGCTTGGCCGTGCCGGCGAACACGTCGGGGTTCTGCAGAGCACTGGCCACCTTCTCCTCGTTGACCGAGTGCGCGTCCCCCTTGTGGAACATCACGTCCAGGGGAGCCACTTCCCGCTCCCGGACGACCAGGGGGAAGATGAGCAGCTGCTTGTTGCTGGCCGCCGCCTTCTTGGTCATGCCCGGAGGGTAGGCCATGAGCTTGCCGATAGCGTAGCCCCGGGCCTCGTCGACGCGCTCGAGAGCGACATCGATCTGGGTCTGGTGCAGGTACGGGAGCTGGGAGTAGGCCCCCTTGGTGATCTCCGTGGGCCACTCGTCGGCATCGCCCTCCAGCTTGAGGCCGAAGCCGCTGGCGCGCTTCTCGAGCTTGATCTCAGCGGAGTGGAAGAGGGGCTGGTGAGACATGGAGGGGCTCCTACTCGGGGAAGATGTCTGCGAAGGCCGCGTCGATGTTCGCAGCCAGGGTGTCGGTTCCGGTGACGAAAGCGTCGGCTTGGAGGCCCAGCATCTCCCAGAAGCGCTGCATGTGGTTGGCCATATCATCTCCGGTCACGATACCGACGACACCCACAACAATACCATCTGATCCGAAGTCAGGCAGGTTCTCGGCGGTAACGGCCCGGTTGATGAAGTTGGCCATCCCGCCTGGCTCGTCGTCGGGAATCCAGATGAAATGCACGTTTCCACTGCGCAAGAAGGCGATCAGGCTCTCGATGCTCTCGAGCAGCTCCCCCACCTCGTCCAGCGAGTCGGAGAGCAGAGCTGCCTTGTTCGCGATGAGGCTGGCAAGCAGGGCGATCTGCTCGGCCTTGTCCAGCGAGGGCTTGATGGACTCGCGCAGCTGGCGCAGCTTGTCGATGAGCTGCTTCATCGCAGGGACCGTGGCCGCCATGGGCAACGACGCCCACTTCGGGTAGTTGCCTCGCAGAGGGAGGAAGTCCTCGACCGTGGTGGCCCCGATCTGCTCCAGCACAGCTGCTCCCTCCTGCTCGGGGTCACAGACCAGCGCGTGCATGAGCGAGCTCGCCATGGCAGGGCCCAGCCTGGTGAGGGGCTTGTTGGCCTCGGTGACGTTCCCCAGGCGATCGTAGGTGTCGAGCGTCTCGCGGAACGCGGACATGTTGGTGAACATGTCGAAGAGCGCCTTGAGGTCTTCGAGCTCCTCGTGGCTGGAGACGCCCTGCAGCAGGATGAAGCCACCCACGTAGGTGTCGTCGTCCGTCAGGGGGCGCAGGGGGTCCGACTCATCCCGCGTGGAGGCGGCGACATCGGCCAGCCAGTTGGTCACCCCGCGGGCCTTCCACGGAAGCTGGGAGTTCTCCAGCCAGGACTCGTCGTAGGTCCAGTCGGGATCCCACTCCAGGTTCAGGTGGAGACAGAGCCCCACGTTGTTCTGGAGCACATCCATGATCAAGGAGTCGATGAGCGCTACGAGAGCCAGGGAGATGGCGCGCGCCGCGTTGACGTCGCTCACGGCGAAGGCCGAGATGACGTTGAGCACCGTAGCCACGCCGTCGAGCACCGTAGCCACCGTACTCAGTGCGGCCTGCCCTTCATCGACCGCGGCCGCGATCTGGGACGCCTGCTCCGGCATCGTCTCGAACTGAACCCAACTCGCCACGCGCTCTCCTACAAGATGCTGCCCGATACGGGCTCTGTAACCAAGACCGAGGTGCCGGTGCCGCCGACGTAGGGAACCGAAGCCACGATCCCGGCGAACGCCATGGAGTAGGCCGCGGCGTAGTTGGGCAGCTGCGCTGCCAGAGTAGCATTGACGGGGGCACCCGGGACATCGCCTTCCCCGAAGACCCCTGCTGCAGTGAACGCTGCAGGGAGGGTCCCTTGCAGCAGGGTCTCCAGCTCGGCCTGCAGCGTGGGGTTCGATGCGAGGGAGACAAGGGCGGTCCCGGTACCCGCTACCTTGCTGGGAGCGAGCTGAAGCCAGGACGTCGCCACCAGGTGCGTCAGTACGGACGTGATGAAGGTAGCGACTGCCCCCGCAGCGCCAGAACCCGTCCATCCCTGCGCCGCGAGGAACTGGGAAGCCGCAGCGGGAACGGTCGTCAGGGTGTAGGGGACGGGGGAAGCCGTTGCCGGGGGGATGGCGATGCCGGTGAGCACCCCGCGAACACGCACCTGCTGCACCGCGGTCACCAGCCCAGCGCACAGCGCCTCGATGAAGGCCTCGGGCACACAATGGAGCGCTACCCCGGTGGCAGCGTTCTCGCGACAGGCGTCCGCCGCGAGCGGGAACTGCGCCAAGTGGTCTCGGAAGACCAGGGCAGCGATCGCGGGAGCGCTCAGGCTCATACCAGGAAGGCCGAGGCGAAGCTGGTAGCCGGTACCGCGGCGGGGGACGCGATCCCGCCGGCCGCCACAGTGGCACTCCCGAGGATCGGCGTGCCTGTCACGAGGTCCACCGGGTGCGTCAGGGTGGTGACCACAGCGCCCCGCGGGGGCACTGCCCCTCCGAGAAGCACCAAGCCGGCCTGGTCGAGCTCGATGACCCCGCCCGCGGTGCTGATCTGGATGCCGCTGCTGTTGACCTCGACGGTAGCCAGGCCTCCGGAGCTGCTCAGTTGGATGGCTCCAGCAGGCGTGATCGTGACTCGCGCAAGAGCTGCCGCAGGGTCGGACCCTCCGCCCGACGACAACTCCACGTTGCCCAGCGCATCGTGGATCTCGAGCTTGCCCGAGTAGACGTAGATCTCGTAGCCGTTGCCGTCGGCCTGGCTGTTGAGGACCTTGGTGACCTTCTTGCCTCCCACCAGCTCGGATGCTCCCCCCTGCACCGACATCTCGTGCGTGCCCCCTACCGACTGGGAGACGGACCCGCCCACTTCGTCGGAGAGGCTTCCCTGCACCTTCCGCTCCACACTCCCGCGGACCTCGTCGGCGACCCCGCCGAGCTGACGGGCTACCGTGCCGGTGACCTCCTCGGAGACGTTTCCGCCCACGCGGACTGTGCGGTCTCCCGTGACCTCGAGGGCATCGTTCCCGCTAACCTCCACGGCGCGCTTCCCGAGACGCTGGCGGAACAGCTCCTTGACCTCGCGCATCAGCGTAGAGTGGTAGTACTCCACGACGGGGCCGTTGTGGGACCGCACCACGCCTCCGTGCACGTAGGACTGCACGTTGCCGGCCTTGTCCACCCAGAAGCGGTAGCGGTTGTTGATGATGAGCCGGGCGACGATGTCGCCCGTAGTGCCGTGGAACAGTCGCTGGTCATCCTCGTCAGCGATGCGCCCTAGGCCCAGCTGGATGATGGGGTCGTCCTGGGCGAACTCCTTGAGCTGCAGGTTGAACTCGACCGGAGTCCGCGCCGTCCCGTGTGACTGGTCCTCGAGGCGCGCGCCATACTCCCAGGACCCGGCCGCACCGTAGAGCTCGTACCGCTGACAGAAGTGCTGCAGCAGTCCCTTGAGCGGGAAGTACCAGGAGCGGCATGCCTGGTCGGCACCGAGCTCGAGCATGCCGCCCTTGCGCAGGATGACGTGCGGACTCCCGCCAGGGCCCATCATCCCCTGGTCCCCCTCGCCGAGCACCGGACGGTTCATGCGGTAGTCCGTGGGGTCCTCGTATGCGTCCCCTTCGTCCATCTGGGTAGGGAGCGCGGCGCCGCCCAGCACGAACACCTTCCCCTCCTGCGAAGGCTTGCAGACCCAGACCGGAGAGTTGGTCTCCGGCATCTTGAACTCGCCCTGCCCTTCGGCCCCCACGAACCCGGGCATCACGGGGACGTCCTCGTAGTGCTCTCCCTTCCCGCAGTTGACCGTGCAGGTCCACTTCACCTTGTTGACCGAGATGATGGTGCCCGCCAGTACCCTCACACCGCCGTAGGCGGTCCAGGCAGGCGGGAACCCGGGCTTGGGGGCACTCAATACTCACCTCTCCAGGGCTCACCGGGCTTGACGGCCTTCTGCTTCTGCCCGAACTCGGCAGCGTAGGCCGCCCCGGGTACCGGATGGAAGCCGTGGATGTTGGACCGCCAGCCCTCGCGGGCCGCCTCGGTCAGCGTGCGCGAGAGGTCGGTGTAGTTCAGGCGCGCCATCCAGTCTTCCTGCATCTCGTGGGGCAGGACGTTGACTCCCTTGAGGTAGGGCGTATGCTTGACCGGCTTCGTGCCGGGCTTCCGGTTGTACGCCTGCACGGCACTGTAGGGCTGCGCATCGCCCGGAACCCACTCCGGGTGGTCTCCCGCATCGTCGATGTGCGTGACGTTCGTGAGCGACTTGACGACGACCTCGAGGTTGCGTCGCTTCACCGGAGCCACCGTACCCATGACGTCGGCGAGCTCGTCGGTGAGGTGGTCTTGCACAGCCTCGAGGCCCCGCAGGGACAGCAGGTTGCGCGGGTCCACCACGCCATCCGTCAGCGGAGCGCCCTTGCGCACAGGCTGCCCGCGCTTCACCGCCCTGGCCTGAGCCGCCGGGAGGTAGTGGCGCGTCCGGCCGACGGTCACGTACTCGCCGCCCTGCGGCGCGCGCTCGACCTTGGTGACCGTCCCCGACTCCAGGGCCAGCGGCGCTGCGTCCGGCAGGTTCTTGGGGAGCCGCAAGATTTCGGTGAGCCGGTGGAAGGCGTTGACGCTCTTCGAGCCGCGCCCCTTGGCCAAGCCTCCCGTGTGGAAGACGTTGAGGGAGAGCTGCGTCGCGGGCTCTCCGATGGCCTGCCCAGCGAGCACCCCCACGTTGGTCCCCACATCGTGGTGGTGTCCGTTCACGCTCAGCCCCATGCACTTCTGGCAGATGCCGTGCGACGACTTGCACCGCAGGGGGGACCTCACCTTGAGGGAGCGCTGTCGGCGCTTCCGCGCATCAGCCACCACCTTCGGCGTGATGAGCGTCCCCTGCACCGTGTACCTGTCCAGGATGTCCGAGTCATCGACGGACATGAAGATGCCCTCGGTCGTCCCGCAGTCTCGCTCCGTGACGAGCTGGTTCATGGTGGAGTTCATCACCTGCTTGGAGATGTACCCGGGGTCCTTCACGCCCTGCACCTTCTGGATGGTGCCCTTCCGCGCACCGTGCAGCGTGGTCCAGTAGGACGCCACGTCCATGCCCTCGGAGTACGACCGCGGGATGAGGCTCGGCACCACCCGGTTCTTCGCGTCCATCACCAACACGGGACTGCTGATGATCTGCTTGAGCTGCGAGGGCTTGCCGCGCGCCCCGGACTCCACCATGCGGGAGATGTTGGTGGGGTTCTGGGCCAGGTGCTCGGTGTTGAGGCGGTCGAGGGAGTCATCGAGGTCCTGGAAGATCTTGACGACCCGCTCGTCCTTCCGCTGCTTGCTCCCGGGACCCTGCCGGATGCGGTCCGCCTGGGCCTCGGCCGCCTGCATCATGGAGTCCCGCTCCTTCCGGTTGATGACCTCGAAGTCGTCGAGGCCGATGGAGAACCCTACGTCGAAGGTGTGCTCGTTGCCGATGTCCTTGAAGGCGTTGGCCACCTTGCCGTAGTGGTCAGGGTTCTTCTTGGCGATGGCCGTCAGCACCTTCTTGGTGGTCCCCTTGTCGTAGACCCGCATCTGGGAGACAGGCTTCTTCCCGGTCTCCCGCAGCTCCGGCGGCAGGTGCCGCTCGATGTCCAGCCGGCCCACCGTAGTCTCGTGCCCAGCCACGTGGATGATGTCCGTCCGGTCGATACGTCCCCGACGCCAGGCCGCCCGCGCGTCTTCTCCCGTCTTGAACGTGTGCCGCGTGCGCTTCCCGGGCTTCGACGCCAGGTAGAGGCCGAGCAACGCTTCGTGCCCGGGCGTGTGCATCACGGCACCCGTGCTCGAGCTGAACAAGTTCTTGGACGGGTACATGCCATGCGCTTCCTTCACCGCCTTCGAGGTGAGGGGCAGGTACACGCTCATGGCGTCGCCGTCGAAGTCAGCGTTGTAGCCCGAGACGACGAGGGGGTGGATTTCGATGGCGCTGCCCTTCACCAGCCTGGGCTTGAAGGCCATCACGTTGAACATGTGCAGAGCGGGGTCGCGCTTCAGTAGAATGGGGCGCTCCTGCACCGCACGCTCCAACGCCTTCTCGGCCGCGGGACCGCGGGCCTTGACCTCGTTGATGGCGTCGAGCATCTTCCAGCCCGCCCGGGCGAGGTCGCGCTCGATGAAGGGCTGGTACAGCGACCAGGCCACCTTCTCGGGCACCCCGAGCTCGTCGAGGTCCATGCCCGGCTCCGGGATGATGATGGACCGGGCCGAGAAGTCCTGGCGGCGCTTCATCACGCGCTTCTGGAAGTAGCCCTCCTTGGGCTGATCCCCCGAGATGATCTTGAGCACTCCCTGGTAGTCGCGCGGGCCCGGCGCAGCCGCGGCGCCGACACCCATCAGGGCCTTGACGCCATCGTACAGCTCGGAGCGCACCGTCTCCATGTGGGCTGCGGGCAGGCCTGCCCGCTTGTTGCTCCGGAGCACGTCGTTGGAGGCCGCGATGCCCTTGTAGAGGTAGTTCAAGTCGTTGGACGAGAGGGAGCCGTCGTCCTTGACCGTTACGGGGCGCATGATCGGCGGGACGACGGGCACGGACTCCATCATGTAGACCGTGGGGTCGAGGTTGTTGGCCTCCAGGGCCTTGAGGATGCGCAGCTGCTTGTGCAGCTTGCTCCGCGTGGCTCCCTTCGCAGTCGCGAGCTTCGCAGTGATGGCTTCCCGCTGCTCCGCGACGTTGACGTCCTCCAGCAGGGCCTTGATGGCCTCCCCGCCCCGCTTGCCCTTGACCTCCACCCGTCCCGCGACGATGTCCGCGTAGCGCTTGCGGGTGATGTTGAGGAGCTTCTTGACCGCGTCCTCGAAGAGCGGGTTCGGCATGGGCTCGGCGAGCTTGAAGTGTGCCCACTTGTCCCCGAGCATGCCGCCCGTGATGTCCTCGTCGAACAGCCCGCCCTTGAGCGGACGCAAGTCCTTGCCGCGCACCACCAGCCCGGGATCCTTGAGCTCCCCGGCCGACATCGACTTCACCTGCTCCTCGGTGAACGGGACCAAGGTCAGGCTGTTCCCGTGCTTCCGTGCGTCGACGCGCATGGCGTTCAGGTAGGAGAGGAACTTCTCGTAGGCGAAGGGCACCTTCGGGGGCGGTAGCGGCGTCCCTTCTCGCAGGGCATCCCACAGCTCGTGGTTGCGGGACGACTTGTAGGCGAACATCTCGTGGAGGTTCTCCCGGGCTCCGTGCGCCAGCATGGAGTACATCCCGAGCTCCCCCAGAGCCTGCCCCCCGTGGGGAGCGCCCCCGGCCGGCGCGTGGTTGATGTCGTAGGGCGCGCCGGGACCGCCGGCACGGGCAGAGACCTTCTTGCCCACCTGGTGCTTCAGCTTGACGATGTACTGGTTGCCCGCCAGGATGCGGTTGGGGAAGGGCTTCCCCGTCCGAGGGTCGATGAGCTCGTCGCGGTCCTGCAGACCCTCGGCGGCCAGGTCCTCCTTGACCATCGCCAGGTAGTCCTTCTCGGCCTCGAAGTTGCGCACGCCGTAGGGCTTCCCGCGCTTCTCGGCCACCTTACCCGCCGCGGTCTCCAGGATCTGCCCGAGGTTGATGCGCCCGGGCACGCCCAGGGGGTTCAGCGCGATCTCGACGTGCTCCTTCTCGCCGTTCTCTCCCTCCTTCCAGGGCATCTCGGACACCGGGATGATGCGCGTGATGACGCCCTTGTTGCCGTGCCGCCCGACGACCTTGTCGCCGATCTGGGCGGGCTCTCGGGTCTTGACGTAGACCGTGACGTCCTTGCCCTTGCGCACGACCTCGGTGACCTCGCCCTGGTAGGGCTTGTCCCACACGACGGAGCGGTCCCGGTACTTGTCAGGCCGCCCTCGGCGGAACTCCCGGATCTGCTTGCGTGCCTTGGTCATGGGGGGCTTCCGCAGCACCATGATGAGCGGGTCACCCTCGTTGAGGATGGTGCCGGGCTTCACGATGCCGTCCTCCCCCACACCGCTCAGCTGCCCCTTGCCGAAGACGTAGGGGTACTCTGCCAGGAAGGTCTTCCGGCTGAGGATCGTGTCGGCATCCCGCGCTGTGGACTTCTTGTAGAGGTGGCGCGACGCCAGCTTCCTCGCAGCGGCCTCCGAGATGACGATGCCGTCCTCGAAGTTGTACCCCATGAAGGGGATGTAGGCGGTCCGCAGGTTGGTTCCGAGCGCCAGCGTCCCGTCCTTGGTGAAGGTGGAGTCCGCGAGGAGCTGCCCCTTCTCGACCTGGTCACCCTTCTTGACCTGGACGTCCATGTCGTAGAGGGAGGTCCCGTTCAGCGGGAAGTTGCGGTAGATCTGGACCTCGTGGTCCTTGTCCCCGTCGTTGATGATCACCGCGTCCTTCTTCACCGTCTTGACGACCCCGGCTACGGGGGCCCGGCGAGAGGCGTACAGGCCAAGAGCCTGTTCGAAGGTACCCCCGCGGTCCATCTCGACCTGCACCAGGGGAGCCTCCCGGTGCTCCAGGGGCACGGCCTGTTCTTGCTGCTTGGCCGCGGTCATGGCGCGGTTGCCCTGGTTGTTCTGCAGGAAGGGCACCAGGTTGGACGCTACGCCGAACAGGCTGCGTGGGCTGGGGAGTACGTAGTCGACCTCGCTCGCAGGGACCGTGACGACCTCTCCACCACGAGTAGCCTTGACCTTGGCGTGACGGGCTACCAGCTTCTTCCCCTTCCGCTCGTACTGATCGGGGAAGGCCACCGTCTGGTCGAGCACGTCCGCGGGCTGCATGCGCCGCGTCCTCCCCGTCCGGGCGTCCACCAGCAGCGTCTCGAGCTCGTTGCCGACCTTCTTCACACCGAGCGGCAGCGAGAGGGTCACTCCCGTCTTGTCGCTCTCCGGGGTGTGGATGGGGTCGAGGAAGCCGAGGTGCGACGGGCTGATGAGCTTGGACTCCTCGGACACCACGTGCGCCGACTTGTAGCCTCCCTGCTCGCCCATGATGGTGGTCTTGAGCTGGCCGGCGAGCATCTCCAAGGGGTTGGTCTGCTCGGGGTTCACCGTCAGGTCAGAGGTGAAGTAGCCCTGCACTGCCCGGTCGAACGGATCGGCCTTCACCACGCGGCGTACGTTGCGCGTGCGCCCGCTGGCCAGAGCGTTGGCCAGCTTCCGGCGAATGCTCGGCGCCGCACGCTTCAAGCGGCCGTCGATGAAGTCGTCGATGGTGTGAACGGACTGGAACTCCAGCGAAGTCTTCGGGTCATCCTCCCGGCGCCCCTTCGACATGTCGAGGAGGTTCTCGGTCGCGCGCAGGAGGACCTCGTTGTCGACAGTCTCGAACTCGGCGCCCAGCGTCTTCTTGGTCGTGTCCGCCCGCAGCCGGGTCTTACCGAGCAGCTCGCGGAACAGCCCAGCGTGCCTCATGGGATCCGCGGGCTGCTTCTTGTTCACCGCCTTGTAGAAGCGGGAGTAGACCTGCTCGGCCGAGGCCCGCTCTCGATTCTTCTGCACGATGGCAGCTCCCCAGCGCTGCTCGAGTTCCCGGTCGGAGACCCCGGCACCCTTCAACAGGTGGTACAGCGGGATGTTGGAGTTGCCGTGCTGCAGGTAGTAGACCGCCTCCTCGGGATCGAACCGCACCTTGAAGGTACGCCCGTTGGCGAACTGGTCCCTGTTGGCCAGGTTGAACTCGGCCAACAGCGCGCCGTTGCTCGCCGTGCGGTGGTACACGCCGGACTTCTGCCGGAACTGGGTGAGCGCCTGGTACTCCCGCCCCTTGACGATGTAGCCGAACCTGTCCGTGGTCTTGGGCAGGTGCATCAGCAGGACGCGCTTGCGGTCGATCTCCTGGCCCTCGCGCTCGAGCACAGCATCCCCGTACACGGGCACCGCCCAGGTCTTCCCCTCCTGCAGAGCTACCCGCTGCGAGCGCAGGTCATGCGTGTCGAGGTTGTCGTCGACCTCCACGTTCTTGAGGACGACGCGGCCGCCGCGCCCCTCCACGGGGAAGAGCTCCATCAGGGTGGACGAGACCTTGCTCTTGAGGTCAGCGAACTGTTCGTCAGGGCTCAGGTACGGCATGAGGGGCTCCTACGGAAGCGCTCACATTCTCGCATAAGGACTATGACGCCAACTACCACGACTTGGAGGTAACCCGCGTGCACGGTCCCCGTACCCACACTGATGAGCTCTGGGATGACCTGGAGTTCGGCCTGAACCCCTACGACGACGAAGACGACTACGACGACCCTGACTTCGACGTCGATGACGAAGAGGACACCGACTGATGCTGTTCACCGCCTTCTGTACCTGCGCCATCGCCTGGGGAGCTCTCCTGGGCGTCAGCGACTCGTAGCTCAGATCACCGCGTTCTGGCGACGTGGGGGCCTCTGCTCTGGCAGCGGCTCCTGCGTCGCCGCCCTCACCTCGCTCATCTTTTGCAGGATGAGCTTGTGCAGGGAGGGGCTCTGGCGAGCCATGTCCTGGAGGACCCGGGACTGCTCGTGCTGCTCCAGGCCGAGCAGGCGCTTGGCCCAAGCATCGGCCAGCTCGATGACGTTGACGTTGCTGACGTGCTGCTGGGCAGGCGGTCGACCGGGAGCCTGGGGCTGGCCTGCTGCCAGTGCGGGATCCTGCCCGGGTGCCGGGGGCTGGCTCCCCATCACCTGCGTCTGCTCCCGCTGCAGGCTCTCCTGATGCTTCCGCATCATCTCCTCGGCGCGGATCTGGAACTTGGTGGCGACCTGCTGGGACTCGCCCTGTGCCTCCGCCTGGGCCAGCTGGTCCTGCCGCTGCACATCGTGCGCGCGTCGCTGCTCCTGCTCGATGAGGCGCAGCTCCTCGAGGGAGTCCTTGTCGAAGTCGGCCAACAAGCTCTTGTCCGACAGCTTCTTCATCTGGTTGAGCGACAGCAGCAGCTGCTTCATCTGCATGTCGTCGGCCATCTTGAAGGACTTCATCCGGGCCGAGACTGGCTGCCAGTTCATGAACCGGGAGACGCTCGGGATCAGGAAGTGCTGGATGAAGTGGTGCAGCATGTCCCGGTACATCAGGAAGTGGTTCTCCAGCATGCGCATGGAGACGCTCGAACCTGACCAGGTCAAGCCCCCGAAGGCGAACTCCTGAGGAACCCCCATGCCCACGACGATGTGCTCGGACCAGGCTCGGATCTCCTGCACAGGCATCAAGCTGCGCCCCGTGCCGCCCACACGCTGGTACCCCACGGGGAGCGGCAGGATCGGCTTGTGGTTGGGGTCCATGCGCCACTTGACCAGCTCGGTCTCGATGCGCCGCTTCCAGTCGGAGAGGTTGACGTGCAGGTAGGGGTTGGCGTGGGCGTCGGCCGTGCTGGGGAACAGGATGTCCAGCGGGACCAGGTGCTCGAGCATGATGGCTTCGTTCGCCTTCTTGAGCACCTGCAGGTAGAAGCTGTCCTTGAGCGCAGGCAGGATGGGCGGGTAGCCCCAACCGGAGTCGTTCCCGCTGACGGAGGGTGTCGGCGCTCGGAAGTGGAAGACGTTGCCCGCCACGAGCTGCACAGGGCGCCGGTGACGCGCCGCCCGGATGAAGGTGTGCGGCATCTCCTCGAGGTAGGGCTTGTGCTTGTTCACGATCTTGGCCCGGATGCGCTCGGGGATCGTGTAGGCGTACTCGGATGCCTGGGTGATGGGGTTGAACTCGATGGAGATCGACGAGGGGTCCCAGCGGATGATCTTGATGCCTCTGTAAGAGAGGTACCACTCATCCTTGACCTCGGCCGGCGCCGTGGTGCCGCACTTCGGGCAGTTGAGCTCGTAGCTGAAGTTGCGGAACGTCCACTCCTGCTGGTACTTCAGCCGCTTGATGCGCTCGCGGAAGCCGCAAGAGCGGCACCCGAGGTACTTGTGGAAGGGGTAGAGCAGGCTGACGATGCAGTTGCCGTAGGTGTGGTAGTCCAGTCCACCCTCGAACATGAACCGCTGGATGTTCAGCACCCGGAAGAGCAAGTCCTCCCAGCGCTCCTTGTTCTTGCCGAACCCCTCCATGGGCTCGTCTTCGATGATGAGCCGCGTGATGGGGTACGACGCCATCTTGCGGGTCGTCGAGCTGATGAGCGGGTTGGCGACGGCATGGTAGCGGCACCACTTGAAGAGGTGCTTGACCGTGGTGGGCAGCTCCATGTGAGCCGCATCCCACCAGGCCGAGGGGTACTTGAAGCTGTTGTTCCTCCCATCCAGTGAACCGAAGGCGTAGCTGCTGCTGCCGCTCATGCGGTACCCGGAGGATGGACCGAAGCCGCTACCCGACATAGGCTTAGCTCAGGACCTTGGCGCCCACAGCACCCGCACCGACCGCTCCCAGGCCGACGCCCGCAGCAGCGGTACCGGGGTTCCGCGCGGCGAAGTTCATGGCGTTGGCTCCGAAGACCCGCGCCCGCGTCTTGAAGCTGGCCTTCTTGCCGGCCTTCCAGTAGCCACGCTTGCCCTGCTTCACGCCCTTCCGCAGGCCGCGGATGCCAGCGGTAGCCGCCCCGCTGCCCGTGGGCGCCGCCTTGGAGATGATGCGGTGGCCCGCCGACTTCAGCCCCTTCTTGATGGGGGTGAACCAGCCGGCGGCGATCTTCTCGAGCTCTTCCTCGAACGCCATGAGGATGATCTGTTCCCTGACGGTGTCGTACTGGCTCATCGTAGCTCCTGGAGGATCTGCGGAAGTTGGCGCAACTGCGCCTGCACCTGCTGATTGTACTCCGCTCGTGCCTTCCTGACCTCTATGACGTGGTTGGCCTGCACCTCGGCCGCTGTCGAAGGCGTCGTGATGTAGCGGTTCCCAACACGCTGTAGCACGGCAGCCACCTGACCTACGTCCCGAAGGATGCCCTTGGTGCTATCGTGGTCCGCCAAGGTCGCCTGTGCAAGGTCGAGAGGCTCCTCGAGGTACCACACGCCGTCGTAGAGCAGCGCACTGACGATGTACTGCAGCACCTCGGCCGAGTAGGCACGCGAGGCGTCCAAGACGCGCGCCACGTCCAACGCGATCGCGATCTCGTGCGCATCGGGGGGCTGAGCGTGGCTGAAGACCGCGCCGTGTCCGAGGATGGCCGCCGTCACGTTCTCGAACACTCCCCAGTCGTGCCAGAACGAGGGCTGCCGGTGCATCAGACGCACCGCCTGGATGCGCTCCTGCGTCATCGCACCCACGGGGACGCCTCCACGCTCTTCCAACTCGAGGAAGAGCGCCTCGGAGTCCCAGTCGATGTACTCGGGGCCGAGCAACTGCAGAAGCAGCGTTGTGAGGGGCTGCACGTGAAGCCCCATCCCGTCCTCGAACGGTCTCGCGGGCTGGAAGAGGGGCTTCACGTGCCCTCCTACTGCAAGTCGGTGACGCTGGAGGCCATGTTGGCCAGGATCTGCCGCTGCGGGAGCGGCATGGACGTGAAGATGGCGACCGGGTTCTTGCAGAAGGCGTTGGCGAGCTTCTCTCCGAAGCGCTCGACCAGCACCTTGCGCCCGTACTCCGCCAGCGAGCGGAGCTCATCCTCGGACACGGAGAGGATGCCCGCCTCGTAGCGCGCCTTGTCGGCAGCGGTCTTCACCGTCCACCCGAAGGTGGAGTAGTAGGGATCCGCGATGCCCTGGTCCCACAGACGATCCAGCCCGTGGCTCTCATCGAAGGTCTGCAGCGCCGCGGCGAACTCGTCGGGCGGGAGCGCGGTGCGCTGGGCCGCGACCTTGGTCAACTCGGCGCGCACCTTGGGCGTGGCCCCGATGTCCACCAGGTACGCGGCGCGGGCGGTGAGGTGTCCCTGCAGCCCGGGGGAGTAGTCGTTGCCCGCGTACTGCGCGACCGCCCCCTCCACTGGGAGCCCTGCACGCTCGGCCACACTGGCGACCTTGGTGGCGAACTCGCGTCGCTGGCCGGGGGCAAAGCCCCGCAGGTGCCTGTCCAGGTAGGTCATAGCGGTGCGGGCGTCCTGCGCGCTGGCCAGGGGGTATCGCTTCTCGTCCTCGAGGGCGTAGACGACGTCGTCCTCGGGAAGAGCCTCGGCCTCCTTGATGATCTCGCGACGCTGACCCGTGATGTCGACCAGGTTGGTCGTGGGGGGTCCGTCGTGCCTCGAGGCTGCCTCCACCAAGCTCTGCGGGGGGTCGATCTGGAAGTGATTGCAGGCGAGCAGGAGGTTGGCCGCCGCGACCTTCTCCGCCTCTTCCGGCAGCACGTCATGGGTGGCGTGGAAGTAGAGCGCCGACAACCAGGTGTTCCCCACGTCGTTGGTGGGGAAACGCCTCAGCGTGCCCTGCTGATCGCTCATCACCAAGGCGTACTGGTTGTTGTGCGCGCTCTCCGCCAGGACCGCAGCAGTCTTGACCAGCGGCGGGAGGTCCGAGGGGTCAGGAACGAAGCCTTGGAGGATCCGACCTTCTCGGTCGTCGTAGAAGTCGATCACCTGGGTCCGAAGGTCCATGGGTACTCTCTCGGCTGGGGGCACAGGATGCCGAATATCGCGCATAAGGAGACTGGTCGCATCAACACCATTAGCACAGGAGGAGCCCCCGTTGCCACCGAACGACAGGCTCTACCAGCAGCTCCGCCGGGGTAACACGGCGGCGCAGCCCCCTCCGCAAGAGCAGTTCTCCTTCCAGGGAAGCTCCAGCAGTCCTTTTCGTCCCCCGCGAGCTGCTCCCGCCGCTCCCACACCAGCACCCGTGCAGGCTCCCGTGAGAACTACCACCCAGACCCTCCGCCAGCCTACCGTCCGCACCAACGTCGCCCCCGCCCCGCCGCCGGCCGCCACGCCGCCCCGTCAAGCCGACGGTGACCGCCCCTCCGCCTACGCTCCCGTCGCCGCCCAGAAGCCGGGGGAAGTGCGCAAGTGGAAACGCCCCTCGTTCTGGGACATCATGAAGGACCTCGGCCTACGCATGGTCGAAGCCGGGGTGCAGGCGATCGCCGCCGAGGTCGCCTACTTCTTCACACGTCGGCGCTTCGGCTCCAAGTACCACCAGGGCACGTCATGATGTCCCTGGGGAAGCTACTGGCGGCAGCCAAGGCCCCGTGGATAGCCCAGCATGAAGTAGCGGCCGGGGTCGGCGTGTCCCCGGAGCACATTCGCCGCATCTTCCTCGGAACGTCCTACCCGTCGGGGGAGCTGCTGGAGTACTTGCTCAACGCCCTCGAGGTTCCGCCCGACAGGCGCTTGGTCGCCTGGCGCCTCCTCGCCGAGCACCAGCTCGACCCCGAGGTGCGTGCCCACGTCACCCTCTCTCCACACCCAGATGTTCTGCTCAGAGACATCGCAGCCCTGGCTGCCGTCGAAGCCGAGAACGTCCTGCGCCTGCAGCTGGACGCCCGGGAGCGCAAGGCGCTACGGGAGGCCCTCGAGCAGAAGCTGACCGCCGCAGTGAGTCGCCCATGAAGTACCGCCGCATGGACCCGCGCAAGGGCTACCGAGGGGACTACCTCTGGCTGCCCCTGGAGCACGTACCCAACCGAGCGGGTATCCAAGCCTCCCTGACCTTCCCGCTCTCCGACAAGGCGCCTGTGTGTGCCTGGGGAACCACCAGCACGCACCTCGTGGTGCCTCGTGCATTCATCCCGCCCAGCGATGAGGACCAGTACGACTTCGAGATCGTGGATATCCGGCCCAAGAGGTTCCCCCAGGTGGAGATCGGCCCCCTGACCTACGATCTCCGCGGGCCCATTCAGCGCATGGGCTACGCCTCGATGGTGGACGAGGGGGACGGTGTGCTCGCCTTGCTGCCAGGCAAGGGCAAGACGGTCGTCGCCATTCACGCCATGGCCGCGCTCGGCATGCCTGCGCTCGTGGTCGTTCATACCAAGGACCTGCTCTACCAGTGGATCACTCGCCTGACGGAGCACGCATCCTTGGAGCGCGAGGACATCGGCATCGTCCAGGGGACGACCATGGACTGGGAGAAGCCTGTCACCCTGGCCATGATTCAGACCCTCGCAGCCAAGTACGATGACCTCCCCGTCGAGATGCGGAACCACTTCGGGATCGCGGTCTACGACGAGGTGCACCACCTGGGAGCGCCCTGGTTCAACACGACGGCTCCCCTCTGCGGAGGTGTTCGTTGGGGACTGTCCGGGACGCCGCTGCGGGCCGATGGCCTCGACCGGCTCTACATGGCGCACATCGGCGGGGTGCTGTTCGAGAGCATGCAAGCAGACATCGTACCGGAAGTCTTCTTCGTGAAGACGGACATCAACCCTACGAAGGAAGACCTGGCGTCGATGTCTACGTCCTCTGGGGCGAACCTGGCCAAGCTCTACAACTGGTTGGCCGACTGCGACGAGCGCAACGACATCATCTGCAACATGCTCTGGGGCGCTGTGCAGGACGGGCGCAAGCCCCTCGTGCTCTCGGAGCGGGTCAACCACCTGAAGTTCATGGCGTCCTTCCAGTGGCCCACCCCACACGGGCTCATCTACGGCGGCGTGAAGGGAGAGGCCCGGGAAGAGATCCTGCAGAGCTACGACCTCGTCTTCGCTACGACACCGCTGGCCAAGGAAGGTCTCGACCGCAAGGACCTCGACACCATCTTCATCTGCATGCCCTTCGTAGACGAAGGACGCCTCCGCCAGATCATCGGGCGCATCCAGCGCAAATGCGCCGGGAAGAAGCCGCCTGTCGTCGTGGTCATCTACGACAACTTGATCCCATCCGCGCGAAACATGTGCAACAAGCTCATGCACCACCTCGCCGGCTTCCAGTACCCCTACGCTGTTCAGGAGAGACCCGCAGTATGACCATGCCCACCCAGGAGAAGCAAGACCTCCTCATGGCCCTCTGGGAAGAGTACGCTGCCTGCGAGCTGTGCGCACTGGCCCACCCGGAAGGCCGCGACCGACGTCACATGGTCTTCGGCAGCGGCAACCCCGATGCGAAGGTCGTCATCATCGACGAGGCTCCCGACGAGCACGAGGACGCCTCGGGCAAGATCTTCAGCGGGAACGACGGTGCCCTGCTCGACAGCTACCTCGCCGGCGTGCACTCCAGCCGAGCGGAGGTGTTCCTGCTCAAGGCCGTAGGCTGCCGCGCCACCCGCGCAGAGGACGACGGCTACCTGCGGCACAGGCCCGCGGCCAAGGAAGAGGTGCAGGCCTGCCAGGCACGGCTGCACCGGGTCATCGAGATCATCGACCCCTACGTCCTCCTGGTGCTCGGGAACACGGCCATCAAGGCGCTCCTCAAGGTGCGCCCCAGCGTCACCTCCATGGCGCGCAACCCGACGGTACCCACCTACGACGCCTACACGCAGGGCCAATGCACGCTCGTGAAGCGCACGGCCTACGTGAGCTTCCCCATGCAGTACCTGCTGCGCCCCGAGAACGCTGCCATGGAGCACGGGAGCGACCGCCACCACGCCTTCCGTACCTGGCTCAAGGCGTTCCAGACCGCCGACATGTACCACCACATCTACACCGGGGCCACCCTGCCCACCCGAGGAGAGTGACGTGCCGGACACCACTTCCATCGAACACGACCTACAGGCCCTCGCCAAGCTGCACCGCAGACGGCGCGACATCGAGGAGTACCTGGAGGACAACGCCAGAGCGGCGAAGGTGCGCGAGCTCCGCGATCACATCTCCCTGCTCGAGGGCCAGATCGCTCAAGAGCAGCTCCTTCTGCGCGAGCAGGAACTGGACACCTACCAGGACCTCGACACCGTGACCGAAGAGATCGCAGCCACCGAAGAGCGCATCAAGGAGAACATCCGCGCCCTCCCGGACACCGACCTGGCCGCAGGCCTCCGCCTCGAGGCTGACAACACCCCGTGGCAGGTCACCTCGTCGCGCATCCAGGTGGACAGCTCCTACTCGGACGGCCTGCTCGTCCAGTGCCCCGAGCTGCGCACGCTCGAGGTGGACGGCGACCCCGTAGTGCGCCAGGTCATCGACGCCGACCTGGTGGACCGCCTCGTGGCCCAGGGCGACCTGACGGAAGACGTCGTCGCCCCCTTCAAGCGCACCTCGCGCCGCAAGCACCCTCAGATCCGTATCAAGGAGCTCTCCGATGAGTGACTCTCCGTTCCGCCGCCCGCCCGACTCGGGCAAGCGCGGCTCCGTGGCCACGGCCCGGCGCCCGGGCTCCCCTCCTCACCAGATCGCTCGCCCGACCGAGGCGCCTCCGCTCGACCCGCGAAAGGCGCTCCCCCCGCACCCTGCCAGCGTCGGCATCTCCATCGCTATCGGCACCTCGACCGAGTTCTCCCGAGAGAAGGTCGAGGTCACGGCCTGGTGCACGGTCCCTTGCGGGATTACCGAGCCAGAGAAGCGCGCGGCCCTTCAAGACTGCGTGGACTTCGTCAAGTCGGAGCTGCACGCTCGGCGCGACGAGATCGTCGCCGAGTTCTTCCCGGACATCGCTTCCAGCGGAGGCTGACATGGCCCAGATTCCCCCCAACAACGACATCGCGCACGTCGTGGTGGGCGAGCTTCGCGTTCGCTTCATCGGCGGGCTCAACCCCCTCGCCAAGATGTCCTTCATGGACCCAAACGGCAACACCGTCTCCTTCCTCACCTACGGGGCATGGAGCGAGCGGTCCCTGCAGATCCTGCACGCCCTCAAGGAGTCCATCGAGGACGACGTGGCCGCACACCTGACGCGGCACACCCCGCCGCCGGCCCACCGGCCCCTCGACGACGACCCCTTCGATGAACCGCCGCAGCCCAGCGGGGGGCTCTCCTTTGCGGGATAGGGTTGACGGTCTCCTCCCAGCCCTCTAGAGTCAGCGAGCTGCGCACTCACTTCACCTGAAGCAGCGGACCCCCTGCGGCGCAGAGCAGGGAGGGTCCAGTACGCGGAGGAGGCATGAACCTCGATCTGGCGCTGGTCGCAGCAGTGCTGGAAAGTAGAGACTTGGCGGAGGCGCTGAAAGCGGGGGCGCATCCCTCGCTGCTCGGCGACGAAGCCAAGCTGTTCTGGGACGTGATCACCGAGCACTACGAGAACCACCACGAAGTGCCGTCCGTCCCCTACTTCCAGGGACTCTGCCCCACCTACCAGCACCACACCCCGTCCGACGGCCTCTCGGCCATCATCGCTGAGCTCCAGACCTACAAGCTCGGCTCCGAGATCGACGACGCTCTGCACCGCACGGCAGAGGTCAACGTAGGCGATCCCTGGGCAGCCAAGAAGTTCCTGGTGGACGCTGCCGATCGGATCAACCTACTCAACCAACGGGGACGCACGGACCTCGTGGTCGGGTCCGATCCGGACGCCATCTTCAAGAAGCTCGAGCGTCTCCAGACCGGGCAAGGCCTCCTGGGCTACCCCTGGCCCTGGGACCTGTTCAACAACAACTCGGCCGGGCTCTGTCCTGGCAACCTCATCTACATCTACGGGAGACACAAGACCCGGAAGACCTTCCTCCTGCTGTTCCTCGCCCTGTTCTATGAGGCTCTCGGCCTCCGTGTGCTCTTCTTCACGCGGGAGATGACCGCCGAAGAGCTGGAGTGGCGTGTCATCGCTATCCGAGGGCAGTTCGACTACGGGCGCCTGCTCAAGGGAGACGTCTCGCCCGCTGGGATGCAGCGCATAGAGCAGCTCCTCCGCGACCTCCGGACGCGAGGCAAGCTCATCTTCACCGATGTCGAAGGTGGGCTGAGCGGGTTCAAGGGCAAGGTCGAGGACGTCAAGCCGCACATCATCATCCACGACTACTGGAAGGCGATGGCCGACGATGCGATGGCCGAGAAGTCCAACGCACGCGAGCACGTCTACGTGGCGCGCACCATCGACATGCTCAAGGCCTACCTGATCTCCAAGGCGAAGCTGCCGGCTATCATCTGCGGGCACGCCAACCGGGAAGGGGACAAGACCCGTGGGCGCAGCTCGGTGGAGCACGCCTGGTCGGACCACATCGCCCGCAAGGTGGACCTCGCGCTGCGCATCATCTGCAACAAGCAACAGGACCTCCTCGCCCTCATCCCCAACGCCGCTCGTGGCATGAACGAGGAGATCTCCCTCACCATCAGCGCTCGCCTGTGTGACGGCTTCGGCCAGGCCGTAGCCGACAACACCTCGTGGGTCGAAGAGTACAACGCCAACGAAACGTCTGCCGAGCAGAGCAAGAAGCGCACAGGGGCCGCCCCCGCTGGGGACATTCCCACGAAGGTGGACCTGAGCAGCTTCAAGCCCCCTCGCCGGCCGACTGGAGGATAGCCGAAGCCGATGCTCTCGGACAAGATCAGGAGGCTGGCAGAGCGCTACTTGCGCAACGTGCGCCCTTCTGGTGAAGGGAACCTGCGTGCAGAGTGCCCGTTCCACAAGTCCAAGTCAGCCTCGCGCTCGCTCTACGTCACCAAGGAAGGGAGCTGGACCTGCTTCTCCTGCCACGCGGGCGGGTCCGTCTACCACCTCCTCTACAAGCTGGGCCTCTCCGGAGAGCGCGTACAGCAGGAGATCGGGGAGCTGCGGCTCCCGCCTCCCCTGCCCGAACTGGCCCAGCGGAAGCTGGAGGGGAAGCAGGGGTGGGAGTGGCACGTCCTGCCCGAGTACGTGCTCGGCGCCTACAACCAGTGCCCCCTCAAGATGCTCGACCTGGGCTTCTCCGAAGACATCCTCCAAGAGATGTTCATCGGGTATGACGCGAGCCGCGACCGCATCACCTTCCCCATCCGAGACTATCTCGGGAGGCTCGTGGGTATCAGCGGACGCGCCTACGACGACTGGGTAGAGCCTCGCTACTACGTCTACGAGAAGGAGTTCCACGATATCGTTCCCGGCTACACGGGGGCCAACCGCAAGCACCTGTACGCCTTCGACCGCATCTACGCCGCGCGCTTCTTCGCAGATGAGGGAGCGCGGCCGCCGCTGGTCATCGTCGAGGGCTACAAGGGATGCCTGTGGTGCATAGAGCACGGCTTCCCGCACACCGTAGCCCTGCAGGGCTCCACGCTGACCAAGCAGCAGGAGCGCCTCATCACACGGCTCCGGGGACCCTACTACGTCCTCTTGGATCACGAGCCTGGAAAGGGCGTCTACTTCCCCGACCCGGACAAAAACCGGCGGTGTTCTGCGATAAGGATTGCACAGCGCCTATCGCGAAGTGGGCGTGCCTACGTCTGCCTCTACCCGGACGGTTCCCCCGAAGGAACGAGCCCGGATGACCTTGACACCACTCACCTCTCAGCTGCCGTGACAAACGCCAAGACCATCGGTCAGCTGGCCACCCTACCAGGCGTTGCCTGGACACGACGAAGTCGAAGAAGGAGTACCCCATGAGCTGGAGTGCATTCCGCAATGCCCGCCGCCAGGCGGAGCAGCTCGCGCCGACCACGGCCTACGATCCGTGGGAGGCCGAGATCTACAAGATCGCTGCGGGCGAGCGTGGCATGGTGCGCGTGCTCGCGCCGGCCAACGATGAGCTGCTCGTGCTCAAGCGTCACTGGCTGCCCGGCGCCGGGCCCCGTACCTGCACCAGCGAGTGGCCCGGGTTCGAGGGTCACTGCGTCTACTGCCACTACCTCCACCAGGCCCAGCAGGCCCGGAACGCCGGAGGTAGCCTCACGGAACAGCAGCAGAAGGACATCGACAAGCTGTACCCGCGCCTGGTCTACGCCATCGAGGTCATCGACCTGCGCTTCTACCACCGGGTCAAGGGCTCCGACGGCAAGATCGCCTTCGAGCGCTGCATGTCCGACGAGATCCTGCCCCAGCGCAACCGCTGCCGCTTCTGCAACAGCCACGACCCCTCCGTCGCCGAGCGCTTCATGGGCGGGCACAAGGTCTGGGAGATGGGCAAGACCCACTTCCAGCAGCTGTACGCGGTCAACGACATCCTCGGGCAGACCTGCCTGCACTACGACCAGGCCACGGGCCAGGTCTGCGGTCAGGACGTGTTCCCCGTCGAGTTCGTCTGCCCCCACTGCCAGATGCACGCCTGGTTCGAGGAGCATCACCTGCAGACCGAACCCCCCGAGAAGATCCTGGAGTTCATCGAGCAGGAGCACGAGTGCCCCAAGTGCGGGAAGCGCGGCTACCCCAAGGAGATCCAGATGTGCGCCAGCGAGGCGCATGACCCCGTCCCGGCTACCGTGTTCGACAAGACCCTCGAGGTCAACTGCGCGGGCGAGGTCAAGACCGACCGTTCGGGCCGTCAGCGGAAGTACACCACGCTGAACTTCGACCGCAGCCAGCCCTTCTCCAACATCCACAACGACCTGCAGGGCTACGGGCTGGACGACGCCGAGCTCAAGGCGCTGCTCCAGCACTGGGACCTGCACCACCGCTTCCGTCCCGAGCGCGTGGACCGCTCCAAGTTCAGCTCCGACGCCGAGTACGTGGCGGCCGTGCTGGACGTGCAGGCCAAGCAGCTCAAGCGCCCCAACCCCTACCAGGCCCAGACCCAGACCCGCTCCGCCCCCTGGGGCGGTGGCGGAGGCCAGCGGCAGTTCCGCCGGCCCCAGTAGATAGATGGGCTGGCATGAGCGGTCAGACGCCCTGCGGTGCTTGAGGCACCGCTTGGCCCTGGCCCACATGCACACCCTCGTACAACTCGAGCTCGGTGACGTGGCACAGGCGAGGAGGTCCTACGAGGCCTACCTCCGCCTGTGCCACACCCTCGCCGTGCGTCCCAAGAGGAGGCTGAGTGTTCTTTTTGAGCAAGGAGTCAACCCGCCAGATGGGTGACAACGTCGTGCTGCTGCAGCTCGACGACGGGCGGGTGTACCTGGGCAACACGCAGTGGTGCCTACTCCTCCCGCACAGCGGCTTGCTGCCCGCCCACGCCAGGGACATCCTGGCCCAGGCGGGCGATGCCCCGGTTGACTGGCGCGTCATCTACGCCAGCAGCATCACTCCTGACAGGTTCCTTCCCCCCTACTGCCGCAAGTTCGTCCCCGTGATGGCCGAGGGCTACAACGTCCCCACCATCACCGCCGCGACTGCAGGCCTACCCCGCTACGACGTGCTCACCCGCCGAGACATGCACGCTTCGATGACCGAAGCGTACGTCGCGGGCAAGATGACGACGGTGTACGACTCCGAGCAGGAGCGCGACACCCCCGTTCCCCTGCGCGACAAGGAGCTCTACTACGTCTACAACGACGGCGAGATCTACGCGAGCATCAGCGCTCCGGTGTTCCGCCACCTGCATGCGGCGGGTGTCCAGGTATTCGTGCCCTCCCCCGAAGCGATCTACGACAGCGAGCCCCCGCTCGACGCCCCACCTCCCCTCGTGCTGTTCCACCCGGAGCACCAGGTCATGGGGTACCTCCACCCCGAACGGGACCGCAACGCGAAGGCGCACAGCGGCACCACGTCGGCAGACGGGAGGCCCCTGTGGGTGCACGCCTCCCGCGCCTGCTGGGCAGGTGAGATGCTGTCCTGGGAGCGCCTGCTGTCCTGCCTGGAGACCTACGATCCCCTGCGCTTCGACCAGGACAACCCGTGGAAGCTGCGCCTGGAGAACGGGCAGATCTCCTGGGAGATGAAGGTCGCCGTCTCGTCGCTACGCTGGCACGGCATCTCCGACGCAGACATCGTGCAGGAGATAGAGGCGCGCGCGCCCGAGGCCTACCGGGAGAACCACCGCCGGCTGCTCGAGAATGTCGCTGCCCGCGTAGACGACATCCAGCACCGCCGAGAGCCTCCCGCGGACTGGTGGGTCAAGAACATGCAGCGTAACGCCAGGCTGTACTGCACCGCCCTCGAGACCCTATCTGCCCTGCTCGGCGAGGACCTCCCCATGGGAGATCTCCCGGCCCTCGTACAACTCACCGATCAGCTCGAAGGAGTCGCCTGATGGAGTTCGTGACCGCGGCGCCGCCGCCCGTCTATGTGGACACCCCCGAAGCTGTGGAGGAGAGTGTACGGCGCTGCATGGACGCTACCCTGCTGGGTGCCGACACCGAGACCCTGCAGATCCTCAGCACCACCATCTACACCAACATGACGGACCAGGCCCTGTACACGGGCCTGAGTCCGGACGAGTACACCCGCTACCTGGTGCCGTACCGCTACCTGCGCCACTTCGCCCCCGTGCTGGAGAACGAGCACAGCGTCAAGGCGATGCACAACATGAAGTACGACTTCCACCGCTTCGCCAACGCAGGCATCGCGGTGGGGGGCCACACCTTCGACACGCTCATGGGGGACTTCCTCTACGACGAGGACACGCGGGAGAACCGCCACAGCCTCGACCAGTGCTCGTGGGACTACTTCGGCATCCCGATGGGCAAGTACAAGGAGCTGTTCGGCAAGGCCGACCCTCGCGAGGTCCAGCCTGGGCACGCCCTCTGGGCCAAGTTCCTCGACTATGCGTCCCTGGACCCGTGGGTGACCCGCAAGCTGGCCGAGCACCACATGGAGAAGCTGGGCCAGGTGCGCCTGTGGCCTGACCTCGACACCACCCTGCTCAGCCACTACTGGGACACCGAAGAACCGCAGCTGCTGTGCCTCTTCGACATGGAACGGCGCGGTATCCGCGTGGACCGGGATGGGCTCGAGCACATGGGAGTCTCTCTCCAGCGGGAGATGGACGATGTCGCCTTCGAGCTCAACTGCATGGTCGGGAAGCCTTTCAACCCGAACAGCACCAAGCAGGTGCGCGAACTGCTGTTCCGCGACCTCGGCCTGACGCCGCGAAGCAAGACCCCCGGAGGGGACCCGAGCTGTGACGAGAAGACGCTGAAGTACTTCGTGGGCCAGGGAGTCAAGGAGTGCGAGCTCATCCTGCAGTACCGAAAGGCGTCGAAGCTCAAGGGCACCTACGCCGAGGGCCTGGCGAAGTGGATTCAGGCCGACGGGCGCATCCACACTACGTACTCCGCTACGAAGCTCACGGGCCGTCTCGGCTCGTCCGACCCCAACCTCCAGAACGTCCCTCGCCCGGACAACGACCCCCACGGCATCCGCTCCGTCTTCGTGCCTGACGACCCGAGCCAGTTGCTCATCGTCGCAGACTATGCCCAGCTGGAGATGCGCATCCTCGCGTGCTTCGCGAACGACCCGACCATGATCCGTGCCATCAACGAAGGCCTGGACATGCACTCGTTCACGGCGGCGATGATGATGGGCATCGAATACGACGAGTTCGTCGCGCTCAAGGCCATCGGGGACGCCATCGCGCTCCAGATGCGTCAGGGAGCCAAGAACGTCGGCTTCGGTATCGTCTACGGGATCACCTCGGTGGGCCTGGCTGTCCAGCTCACGCAGAAGCTGGGTCGCGTAGTGTCTCGGGAAGAGGCCCAGGGCTACATCGACCAGTACCTCGCCATCTACCCCGGGGTGCAGACCTACATGGACTCGATGATCGAGCACGCGCGCAAGAAGGGGTACGTGCAGACCATCTGTGGCCGCCTGCGGCGGCTGTCCAAAGCGAAGGCCAAGAACTGGCGCCTGCGAGGGCACGCAGAGAACCAGGCCATCAACGCGCCCATCCAGGGCAGCGCTGCGGACATCGTGAAGAAAGCGATGATCCGCCTCAACAACGACGCCTACCTCGTGCACGAGCTCGGTACGACCCTGCGCCTGCAGGTGCACGACGAGCTCGTCTTCTGCGGCCCGCGGGAAACCCACGCCGAGGCCATGGAGTACGTCCAGTACGTGATGGAGCGTCCCTTCGATCAACCCCTCCCCGTTCCCCTGCCGGCAGAGCCTGCCGCTGTGGAGAACTGGGGAGCCGCCAAGGGCTAAGGCCCACCAGGAGTCCGCCATGACCATCGAGAAGCACGGTGTCGTCCAGACCGACATGGAGAAGAAGGCCCACGCCGCGGCCGAAGCCCAGGCCAAGCAGCTGTCCCGCCCCGAGAAGGGCGAAGTCCGCGAGCGCAAGCAGCCCGTGCGTGAGGAGAAGAAGTAGTGGCTGCCGCCCAGCAAGAGCAGAAGGTGTCGGGAGCCGCGCAGGCCCTGGGGCGCACCAAGAAGGAGCGCCTCAAGGCCATCGACCAGCTGGTGAAGCTCGCTTCGACCTCGTTCGGGAAAGGCTCCTTGATGACCCTCCGGGGGAAGCACGGGATCACCCTGAACGTCGACGCGATCTCCACCGGCTCCCTCGGGCTGGACCGCGCCACGGGGATCGGAGGTATCCCTCGCGGGCGCATCACCGAGATCTACGGCCCCGAGGCTGGAGGCAAGACCACCCTGGCCTTGCATTGCATCGCCAACTGCCAGGCCAACGGAGGCGTCGCCGCCTTCGTGGATGCCGAGCACGCGTTGGACCCCAAGTACGCCGAGAAGCTGGGAGTGGACCTCGAGGAGCTTCTCATCTCCCAGCCCGACTGCGGAGAGCAGGCGCTCGAGATCGTCGACACCCTGGTACGCTCCGGCTCCGTAGACCTCATCGTCGTGGACTCCGTGGCCGCCCTGGTCCCTCGCGCCGAGCTCGAGGGAGACGTCGGAGACCACCACCCGGGCTCCCAGGCGCGCCTGATGTCCCAGTCCCTGCGCAAGATCACGGGCTTCGTGGGCAAGACGCAGACGGCCGTCGTGTTCATCAACCAGATCCGGCACAAGATCGGTGTCTCCTACGGGAGTCCCGAGACGACCAGCGGCGGGAATGCCCTGAAGTTCTACGCTTCCATGCGCTTCGACATCCGACGCATCGGGTCCCTGCGGGCGACTTCGGCCAACGGCGCCCCTGTCATCGGCAACCGCGTGCGCATCAAGATCGCCAAGAACAAGCTCGCGCCCCCGTTCCTGCAGGTGGAGGTCAACATCGTCTTCGGTGAGGGCGTCGACTGGCGTTCGGAGATCCTCGACTTCGGCGTGTCCGTCGGGATCTTCAACAAGAGCGGCTCCTGGTACTCCATGAGCAAGGCCTTCGACGAAGCCGAGACCCGCATGGGGCAAGGGCGCAACAGCGCCATCGCCTTCCTGAAGGACAACCCCAAGGTCACCCAGCGTGCCCGGGAGATGCTCACAGCATGAGCGACTGGCGCCAGAGCCGCTGCCTACTGTGCGGCCGCGAGGGACCCGTCCGGGTCAAGCGCGTCCTGAAGAACAGGACCGCCAACATCCTGGACGGGATCGACCACGCCGACGACTGCCCACGCAAGAAGCGGGCACAACCCAAGCACCTCAAGAAGCAGGCCTGGCGCTCTACCGAGAAGGGAGCTGCCGCCCTGGTTGGAGGCCGAGAGACCCTGCGCTCTGGCGCCGAGAACATGGACGGCGACGTCCGGACGCTCGGCGCGTGGCGCGTCGAGAACAAGAGTACTCGCAGCGACCGCTACCGGCTGAAGGGCTCCACCTGGACTGACTTCGTCCAAGGAGCCCTCGCCGCCGGCGAGGAACCCCTCCTGCGTGTCGTGTTCACCCAGCACCCCCACATCACCATCGTCCTCGCCCGAGCTGCAGCTTTGGAGGGGCACCTACCCGACCGCGGGGCCCTCCCGCTCACCCGCGGGGGTGTGACCTTCGCACGACACGACTACCCCGAGCCCTTGGAGATCCCCTTGGAACCCCGGGCCGTGGTCATGTCGGAAGCCGCCTTCAGGAGATTCCATGCAGACAGTGGACGCAGTAGCAGCCGTTGAGCAGGTGCTGAGCCGCATCGGCAGCTACCCCCAAGAGGTAGAGGTCGCTGACGTCGTCAAGACGCCGTGCAGCTGGCGCCTCTACCTACAGCTCATCGGGGAAGAACCCGACCGCCTCGAGGATCCCGCCAAGGTCCTGCTGCGGCTCTACGAGTACAAGTTCGGGGAGCACGTGCAGCGCTACCTGGCCGCGTGCTTCCCCACCCGCTTCTCTCGCGCAGCTCCTACGCTGTACTCCGGGGTACAAGTACAGCACCTGGGCTACCTCGACGGACTTCCCGTGATGCTCTCCCACGAGTCCACCCGGGTGTTCCCCCAGTTCCCTGCGCGCTCCAAGCTCATCGCAGCGGCCCGCGCCCACATGCTCGGCGCGGAGGCAGTCATCGTCATCCTGGTGGACCGCAACACGCAGAAGTGGTCAGCCTGGACGCTCACGGACATCGACGAGGCCGGGAAAGCTGTGGCGAAGGTACCTGCCTACCTGGCGAGCCTCTGGCGCGGTGAGGGCTTCCCCGGCGGGACAGCGTCCGACAACGACTGCGCGGCCTGCCCCTACGCCACCAAGTGTGATGCAGACCGCTTCGGCCCTCCCGACCCTTGGCCGAGCAACGGCATCCGGGCGGTGCCCACCACCGACATCATCATCGAGCTCGACAGGTACCTGTTCAGCCTGAACTTCAAGGACTCGGGGCGGGCTACGCACTGCATCCATCCGTCCGAGCTCTCCATGACGCCCTGCGACCGCCGCATCGCCTATGGCCTCATGGGCATCCGTCAGATGGGGCAGATCTCGTCGCACCTGCGCCGCATCTTCAACGCCGGGCACGCGCTCCACGACATCGTGCAGATGGCCCTGGCCATCGCCAAGGGAGACGCCTTCCAGGAGGAAGTGCGTGTCCAGCACGAGCAACTCAAGATCACCGGGCACTGTGACGGGCAGGAAGACGTGCTCGGCTACGAGATCAAGAGTGCGGGGGGCAGCAGCTACAAGAAGTTCACCAAGGCGAAGCGCGAGCATGTTGACCAGGCCAACATCTACTGCGCCTTGCTCGGCTTGGAGCGCGTCCTCTACCTCTACGTCAACAAGGAAGAGGGCGTCATGAAGCAGTTCGTGACGCCGCACAACCGGGTGTCCTGGAAGAAGACAGCCACCCGCTGCGCCCACATCATCAAGACGGTCCAACAGGGCCTGCTCCCCCCGCAGATCGACATCAAGTCCAAGTGCGGGGAGTGCCCCTACATGTGGACCTGCAAGCCCGCTGCGTACAAGCGGCAGAGGAGGTTCTGATGTCCCACACAGGCGGTGCCGCGTTCCCCGTCCCGAGCAACGTCCGCATCGACGAGCTCATCGACATCTACGACAACATCATCGACGATGTCGACCGCAGCTTGGCCGAACGTGCGATCAGCGACAGGCTCCCCATCCCCGCGCTCCCGACTGGCCTCGAGGGCCACATCGAGTTCGCTGAGAACGGGGACCCCATCGTGCCCGCCGACGTCACCGAGCTCGACCTGGTCACACTGGGCAAGCTCTTCGGCTACGCCAGCGGCTGGACCAACTACCTGTCCGCCGAGTACATGCGCTCCAAGGCCATGCACCTGGTCCAGTCCCGAACTGTCCGGGTGCTTCAGAGTGCGCTGAAGATCTACTACAAGGAGGACTGCGGCATCGCAGCGGCCATGCTGGACGCCAAGATCGACATGGATGAGCGCTTCGTCTCCGCCGACGCTGGCCTGCTGCGCATGGAGGTCTACATGCGCAAGACGCAGGAGCGGTTCGAGCAGATGAAGCGCTCCCTCAACCTCATCTCCCGTGAGCAGACCAGGAAGGCCCAGGACGTCGAGAACCAGGATCGGCAGGAGCGCACCGCGCCGGTCGTCAACCCCCAGCGCTGGCGTAGGCCCCGCTGATGTACTGCTTCCAGTTCCCCGCCCTCCCCGTGTCCGTCAACAAGCTCTACACCGTGGCCCGGGGACGCAAGATCCTCACCACGGCAGGTAGGAACTGGAGGCAGGCCTTCCTCGCCGCCCAAGGAGGGATGTCCACCAAGGACTTCCTCGCTATCCGAGTAGAGCGGGAGCAGGCCTACACCCTCGAGGTCTGGTTCTACATCGCCCCCGAAGACCTCTACAACCTCTCCTGGGGCGTGAAGGCGAAGACCAAGCACCCCTACAAGAACGTCGACGTGTCCAACCTCATCAAGCTGGTAGAGGACTGCATCGCCAAGCTGGTGGGCCTGAGCGACCGGAATAACTTCGACGTTCTCCTGCATAAGCGGGAAGCCTACTCACAAGGACCACGCGTGGTCGCTTACCTCTACCCTTCCGCGCTGGAGGACGACCCCCATGAAGCAGGAGCGGCTGGTTAGGCTCGTACTCGACATGCACTCCCAGCTCGAGCGCATGGAGAGCCGGATCGCCGAGCTGGAAGAGCTGTTCCCCGAGGAAGGACCCATGGCCCGGAAGCGAAAGAAGAAGGCGGACGAAATCTGCCTCGACTTCACCCTCGTCAACGATATGAGCACCACGGAGATCGCCCAGTTGTGCCAGATGCAAGGGCACGCGTCGGCCAGCAGGCAGCTCCCCCGAGAAGACCTCATCGCTCTCCTACTGGGAGAGCCCATCGAGACCCCCGACCCACTCGAAGTAGTGCGCGAGCGCACCTACGAGTTCACCCACGGCAACACCCAGATCATGCCTTCCGCCAGCACCTGCGGCTTCGAGTGCTTCCAGTGCCCGCACAACCGCGTCGTTGAGTGCTACACCGCCAACCACCGCAAGGTGACCCCACAGTAGAGGACGCAGAAGATGAGTATCGACATCAACACCCCCACCGCCGACGCCGCCAAGCGGCGCCCGAACATCCTCGCTCTCGCCCAGCTGGTGTTCGGCATCGGCAACGGCCTGGCCGCGGCCAAGTCCGTCACCCAGTTCAGGAACGCCGACCTCGCCTCCCTCATCGACGCCGAGCGTGAGGGCATCTTCTCCTACAAGGCCTGCATCGTGGAAGGCGACAACGGGCTCCAGTGGCCCAAGTCCGACGCCGTCATGGAGGCGCTGGCCGCCGCCCGGAACGACCTGGCCGACGAGAGCATCATGACCGAGCTGGGGCTCGACGTCTCGCTCTTCCCCCAGGTGTTCCCCCAGGCCGACGGCGCTGCCCCGCAGCAGGGCCAGGCCCCGCAGCAGCAGGAGCAGCAGGTTCAGCAGCAGCAGGTCCAGCCGCCTCCGCAGGCCCAGCAGCAGGCCGCCGCGGCCCCGAACTACGACGAGCTGCTCGGGAAGCGCTTCCCCAGCATCATCCGCCATGTGGGCGACTGGGACGTTCCCGCGCTCCAGAGCCTCCTGCAGGTCGAGAAGGCCGGGCGCAACCGCGCCAAGCTGGTCGAGGGCTTGGAGGCGCTCATCGGAGACGCGGCCCAGGTCCCGCAGCAGGTCCAGCAGCAGCAGCAGCAGCAGGTCCCCGAGGATGAGGTCATCATCCCGCACACCGAGCACCCCTCCCCGCAGGTCCAGCAGCAGCCGGTCCAGCAGGTCCAGGTGGGCATCGACGGAGAGGCCCTCGCGGGTGCCCTCGAGGAGCTGGAGGGGCGCCTGACCGAGGCCATGCAGGGCCAGGTCGAGGAGCTCCGGAGCATGTTCGGCGACCTGCACGACCTCAACACCACGGCACGCAGCACGCTCGCTCGCGGCTTCGTCAGCCTCTACGGCATGCAGGAGATCGTGCTCGAGCAGATCGCCACGCTCATGATGTTCGTCGATGAGCACGCCGAGCCCGCCGAGGTGCCGAACGACATCAAGAACGACATGCGCGCGGTCGCGAACCTCATCGGCGACGCCGGGGCGGACGAGGCCGCGCCCGCCGAGAACACCGAGCCCTCCCCCGTGCAGGTGGCGGCGCATCAGGCGCAGCTCGTCCAGCAGCCCGCGGACCCGAAGCCGGAGGCCCCGCGGCAGCAGGTCCAGCAGCCGGCCGCCAGCGGCTCCGCTGACGTCGAGATCCCCGACGAGATCACCGCGGACTGGCTCCGCACGCTCTCCCTGCAGGAGCTGCAGCGCGTGGCCGATCACGTCGGTGTCCCGGACCCCTACGCCCACATGTACGAGAAGGGCCTGATCCGGAAGATCCTCCGCCAGGCCGCGGCTCTCAACCAGTAGCGCGGGTACTGCCTCCTCCCGCAACCCCGGAGGGGTCGCCCCGAGAAAGGGCGACCCCTCCACCTGCTTAGGGTCGCCTTTCGCCTACATGCGGCCCAGTACGAGGTCCCGGGGGAGCATCAGGGCCAAGCAGATGAGCCGCTTCATGTCCTCCGACTGAGCGGCGTACAGCTGCTCGAACTCGGAGAGGTCCCGCATCGTCTGCATCTCGACCACGTCTGCGGCCTCGGCATGCTGCCTGCGCTCCTGCGCCACCTCACTGGGGGGCTTGCGGACGATCACGCCATCCACCACCGCCGCCTCTCGCGGCTTGAGCTTCAGCGCACTTCCGATGACTGCTTCGCCCTGCCGGGGAGTGATCGGGCGCGACCCTCGCAGCAGCACCTGCTCACTCTTCACGTTCACCACGTAGTAGAACATCGCGACCTCAGTAGAAGACGATGAGGGTGTAGTCTCCGCCCTGCAGGTTGACCCCTACCGGAGCGGTCACCAGCCAGTCCCCCGAGATCTGGAGATTGCCCGCAGGGTCCCAGGAGACGACGCTCCGCCGGTTGGCGTTGTCGGCGAGCTGCATCTCCACCGCGTAGTGGAACCCGGTGACCGTGTCCTCGAGGAGCAGCAGGCACCCCTTGATGCCCGCCAAGCCCGTTGCGATGATCGTAGCGCCGCCGGCGTTCATGGACCCCGCGAACTCGGCCCAGCGGAGCTCGTCTCCTGCTCCCCAGCCGAGGCCTCCCGTCTTGTGGAAGCGGGCCTGGCTGTCCGCGTCGCCGTCGTTCGCCACGCTCAGCGAAGCGGCCCCGCCGATGCCGAAGACCCAGTAGGATCCCGTACCGTCTGGGATGCGCAACCCCGCGCACTCGATGGTGCCATCAGCGCAGAGCTTGATGAGGTCCTCGACTCCGCCCTCGGTTCCGACCTCGATCACAGGGTTCGCTCCCGAACCCGTCAGCACGACAGGCTCGTCGTCCGCCGTCGTATCGACCTTCTTGGAGCTACCATGGTCGTAGACCTCTTGGAGGTCCTGGTACTGGGCGGGCCCGGCAGGCCCCTGTGCGCCTGCCAGGTTGTAGGCCGTGATGCTCTCGCCCGCACCGGGCTCCTCCCCGTTCGCGAACCGGATCCACGAAGAAAGGGTCCCGAGAGGTCCGACCTCGTTGTAGTGAGTCCCGGCGACCTGGCCCAGTCCACCGACCTCCACGCGCAGCTGCTCGGCCCCGGTCAAGTAGACGACAGGCGCCCGAATCACCCGGAAGGGCTCCCCGGTCGAGGGCCCGTTCGCGGAGCCGTCGATGGTGAGGGTGTTGTCGTCGTCGACGGAGATGACCTCGACGTGCTCCTGGTACGCGCGCAGAGCGACGTAGTCGCCCTCGGCCACAGCGGCCAGGAAGCCACCCGTGGCGCTGCTGAAGGTGTTGCCGTCAGCCGAGATGACGCCGTCACTGCCAGCGATCACCGTGTCCCCGAGAGCGTAGTAGGTAGCCGGCCAGGCGCGCCCGTCCGACTCGAAGTCGGTGCGCTCGACGTCCGACGGCTGCGTGGTTCCGAGGCGCCGCTGGTCTCCTGAGTTGAACACCGTGCCGTCCCGGAAGTGCAGCCGCCCGTCAGCCGCGCGCACGCAGAGCACGAGCCCCGTGTCCGACTGGAGCATGGTGGTGTTGTCCATCTCCCGGAGCACCACGCTGAGCGTGGGATCCTCGGCCTCCCGGTCGAGCTGGATGACCGCAGCGAAGCCGTCCGAAGCCAGGCCCGGCTGGCTCCCCGCCGGGATGGTGTGCTCCCCCAAGGTGCCTACGCGCACCTTGATGGGCGCGTCCCACTCCACGATGCCCGTCGAGGCGTCCCAGGTGAACACCCCGCCATCGGTGATGAAGAGGTTCCTGTCCTGCCGCGTGTTCTGCGTGCTCTCCGCCGATGCGGTCTGCTCGCGCTTCAGTCCACCACCGGTCATGTCTACCTCCAGTCCCCGAACGCGTGGAAGCTCTCGGCATACCCGACGAGCCAGTAGCCGAGCTGGGCACTGACCTGAGCGTTGAGGATCGTCCGCACCTTCCGCTCAGCTCCGATGGTGGTCTTGATGTCGTAGGTGACGTACTCCCCAGCATCCCCGCCCTGGTAGACGTAGGTGTAGTCCGTCCCCTCCGAGCCGTCGTAGCCGAGCCGAAGGCTCCCCGAGCTGTACAGCAGGAGGGAGATGCGCAGCGCAACAGCGGGCACGTGACTCCCGCCGTCGGGGAGCGCCGCGCCGATGTCGTTCAGCGCACTCCCGCCGGCGATGTCCACGGACGTCCCGGTGCTGACCGGGTCTTCGAGCGTGACCCAGCCGCCCTGCTTCACCCCCCGCTTGAACTCACTGCCCGAGGTCACGTAGACGCTGGTGAGGCACCGCAGAGCGTAGTCCCCGGGCGGCGATGGGTGCAGCCCTCCGAGGCCTGGGGCCGTCGGCGAGACGAAGCCCGCCAGCGCGCCGGCGCCCTCGTCGTAGCCCACGTAGATGAAGTTCCAGTCGTCGGTCAACACAGCTTCGCCGGCCACGACGTCGGAGACTTCGACCGAGAGGGCGGCGGTTGCCTGGTAGACCGTTCCGTCGAGGTGAACCGCACCGATCCCGAGGTGGACTGCATCCGCCGTGAACAGGATCACGTCGAAGCCCCACACAGGGGACGTCGTCGAGCTCACGCCCAGCGACGCGAGCAGGCCCTCGTAGGTCACCAGGGGGTTGTCCGCGCTGGGCGGGAAGGTACCCAGGGGAGAGTCCCCGGCATCGAGGATGGCATCCTCGAGGTCTGCATCGACCCCGGTCAGGTCCGCCAGGGACGTGATGAGGTTGTTGATGGTGAACGTGGTCTCGCCGTCGACGACCTCGATCCCCGGCCCGCTGACGATATCGATGTTGCCCGTGCGCTGGTCTCCGCCATCCACGGAGAGGCTGTTCACGCCAGCGGTGACCGACGCGGAGATGATGATCGAGTTCGTCGCCAACTCGTAGGTCATCGTGATGTTGGTGCCTTCCTTCAGCTTGACGGCACCCTCCAAGGGACCGTCACCCGGCTCGGGCTCCAAGCCGATGGACTCGACCGGGCTGGGCCCTTCACCGTGCAGCCCGACGAAGACCTCCAGCCAGTCGTCCGTGCTGGGCCACGTGAAGAGCGCGCGCGTAGCAGGAAGGCGAGCGCCCGGGGCGTGGTAGATGGGCTCTGCCACGGCCTGCAGGTCAGCGATCCAGATGATCTTGGACCCCGTGCCGTCTCCGTCGTCGTACTCGACGTAGTGGTCCTCGTCGGTGTACGTCCCCACCAGCGCCCCCGTGAAGGGGTAGACCCCGCCTGCCCAGTAGCAGTTCAGCGCCCCGCGAGCCTTCGCACCGTTCCTGTAGACCATCAGCTCCTTGGAGCCAACCCGATAGGCCCGGTTGCTGTAGGCCCCTCCCTCGGTCAGGTCCGTGACCTGAGCGTCATCCCCCGCAGAGAAGTAGGCCCACTGGAGCCCGGAACGCACGCCGCCGAGCAGCACCGCTTCGCCGTCGGACAGGGCCGTCCCGTCCGCCAGGTACACGCGGCCGTCTGTCGCGTCGCGCAGGGCGATGACGAAGACATCCTCCTGCCCGTCCCCGTCGGGGACAGACCCGTCTGCGACGACCGTAGGGGCTCCGAGATCGATGCTCCCTCCCCCGGGCGCCCTGTTCAGAGTCACGTAGGCCACGTCACCCGCAGTCAGGGTCACGCTCCCGGCCGGGATGTAGTTGTCCCCGCTCTTGTGGGGGAAGGCGATGTGCAGCTGGCCGTCCCAAGCGAGCTCCCCAGTACCCTCGTCCCAGGAGACCGTACCTCCGCCGTGCAGCCTCAGCTTGAGGTCATCCCGTTCCCGGGCGCGCATGGCCGTGACCTCGGTCTGCTGCGCATACTGGGTGTCCCGGAAGCCGTTGACCGAGAGGGAGTAGCCCGAGCGCACCCTACGGCCGTCCCACAGGATGAGGTCGTCGCCGTCCCGGTAGGCCACAGGGTGGTAGTCCAGGCGGTCCTTGTCCCCCGAGAGCGTGGCCATGAACGCCGCCATGCTGTTCGCCACGCCCACGGATGCCACGTTGGCGTCCGTCGTACGGTCAAAGACGACGTAGGCCACCTTCCCGGAAGCGTCGATGGTGAGAGGACTCGACCCCACGGGGAGGCGATTCCAGGCGGCGCCGCCGAGCTCGTGGGGGAAGTAGAAGTAGATGTGGGCCGACCACGTCAGCTGGTTGGTGGCATGGCTCCAGGCGATGACACCCCCGCCCGTGATGAACAGCCCCTTGGTCCCCTGGACCGTATCCAGCAGCGCGTCGAGCCCGTAGGCCAGGCGCTCCAGCGACCTGTTGACGCCCGTGCCGGATGCCTCGGAGCCCGAGACGAGCTGCTCGAGGTACTGGACGAACTCGAGGTCCGCCGTCATCTCGGCATGGGTACTGAGCTTGTCGGAGATGCTCATGCGCTACACCCGGATCTGCCAGCGCACCTGCATCGTGAACTCCGAGGTCTTCGTGAACGGCGTGATGGTCTTCCGCGCCCAGAAGTCGGCAGGTGTCGAACCAGAGCGCAAGCACATCTCGGAGATCTCCGTGTTGGCCTCGCTCTCGTCGTAGTTGAAGATGAAGGTGACGTAGGGGTTGGCGGTGTCGTACTCCACCTCGGCCAGTGCCTTCAGGGTACTCGGTGAGATGGCGGACTGCAGGTCGGTGTCCGCTGCGGTCTCGGCGGCGGTGCCGTCGCCCAGCTCACAGTACTGCACCGTGACGTCATCGTTGGTGCTCAGACTCCCGGCCTGGGCCGCGGGAACGATGAGGCGCCGGACGATGTCCCTCCCCGAGTAGGGGGGCGTCGCCGGGAAGGACACGAACCCCGTCACCACGTTGCGTCCGCGCAGCACGCGGGCCACCTGCCCCGCCAACGGGCCGTCTGCGTACCGCAGAACGACCTCAACGTGACCGCTGGGCTTCAGCGTATCCACGAACGCCTGGCCAGCCTTGACCAGAGACCGCAGCCAGAACCTGGCCTTAACGATGAGGGCGAACATCAGGCTTCTCCGGGGTCGTTGCGTGCTTCACCTTATCATCCGCGTACGCCGCGGCGACAGGCTTCCCGTCCTTCTTCAACAACACCTGCACGGTGTCCCGCGGTCGGAGGCGGTCGACCAGGGGCTTCAGGAAGCTCATGGGGACTCCTCGGGCACCTGGTAGGTGGCAGTCCCTCCAGCCGTCCCGTACCACCCTGTGAGGTCCCCGAGCCCCGTCACGACGTCGGACCACGCGCCCCGGTTGATGGCCTTGGTCCCGAGAGCGTCGGCGCCCGGGTAGTCGTCCACCAGCGTGAGGCTTCCGGCCGCGACGCTCTGCACCTCGACCACCGGCCCGCTCCCGGGGACCGCTTGCACGCAGTCACCAGGGGCCACGACGCCTACGAGGTTGTCCGTCGTCGCCACCGTGGCGCTGCCGGCGAGGAAGTCCAGCGTCCCGGCGAGCACATCGTCTGCCAAGAAGATGAGCACCTCGGTGTGCGTCGCGGGCGCGGGGGAGGCCAGCGTAGCGGACTCGGGGTCGTCCACGAAGGACACGCGCACCCACTCCCCGTCCGGGAAGACGACGTACTTGTCCACCACGGCTCCACTGCCGATCTCTGCCAGCCAGTCCGACAGCTCTCCGTGGAGCCAGGTCTCCCCGACGCCGCAGCTGGCTCTCCCGGTCAGCATGGTCTCCGCGATGCCGGGGGAAGTTCCCAGCACCACCGTGAGGCGCTCCTCCGGATGCAGCTCGTGGTACTGGTCGAAGTAGACCTTGCGGTAGTCAGGATCCCCGAGAGCGGCCAGGTAGTCCCCGGTGTCTCCCGAGAAGGCCGCGGTGAGCGTGAGGGTCTCATCGTCGAGCACGGCGAGCACGCGGCACCAGGTAGCGAGCTCGCCGGTCACCGGGTCCTCGAACAGCAGGTAGGTGTCCGTCACAGCGCCGGGGCCTCCGATCTCGGAGAGGAAGGCCGTACCCGTGCCCAGAACCACCGCGCTGGCATCCGTGAGCGTGAGCACTCCCGAGAGGCGCTCACGCTGCCCAGCAGGGCCGTACAGTCCGAGCGTCAGCACCTTGGTACGGTGCACGGCACTCCCCCGCATGGCCGCACTCGTGGCCTCCCAGTCAACCTCCCCCTGGTCGAACCTCCAGTCGGCCTCGTCGCCTTCCCACTCAGCGTCGTCGTAGGCCACCAGGGGACCGGAGCACAGCGTGTCCACCAAGGTGTACGCGATGGCCACCGTCATGCTGTCGTCGATATCGATGGTGTCCGCGACCTCCTTGTAGCCCACGAAGAGGGCAGACTTCCACGTAGGCCGGAGCCGCTCGACGAAGCTGGCGGCCTGCGTGAGGTCGGCGGTGTTGAACGCATCGAGGTTCACCAGCACACAGAAGGTGTGGTACTTCTCGATCTCCGAGAGCCCCAGGGGAAGGAACCACTCGGGGTGACTCAGCCAGTCCCGGATCTCCACGCCAAGGGAGAGCGGCTGGTAGGCATCCACCTCGTCCCCGACTACGAGGTCGGTCCCCACAGCCAGCGGGTACAGGTACCCCTTCCCGCCGATCACGATCTGCCCGTACTGCCCCGAGTAGCTCGGGTTGACCGCCTCGACTGCGCCCGCGCTCGCCGCAATGGGGAGCCCGAGCATGATCTGCACTCCTGTCCGAAGCGCCGCGGGGGTGGGGCCCTTGTAGTAGGCGTAGAAGAGGCCGCGCACCTTGGCCAGGTAGTCCTCGGACGACGCCTCCGACAAGCCGACGGCGACGCCGAAGTTGTTCTCGATGAAGGCCTCGTCGTAGCGAGCGTACGGCGCCCACCAGGCGGCCGTGGGCGGCTCCTGGAAGAGGAACACCGAGTCCTGGATGGTGAAGTCCGTGCCCTCGTAGAGCATCGCCGTCGGGGCGCCCACCTTGTCCTGCAGCAACGGCACGGAGACAACCGTGTTGGCGTCGACCGGGTCGAAGTAGCTCAGTCCAGTCACGGCGCCGCGCACTCGCCGGCGATTCGCCACAGCCACGGTCCCTATGAAGCCCGCCGCGCGGTGCCTCAAGTCGAACGCGCACGTACCGAACCTGTCCACGGTGAACCCCGGGTCAGCCGCCACTGCCGGTAGCGTCATGGCCAACGCCGCCACCTGGTGCGCTCCGCGCACTTCGTAGCTCAGTCCAGTAGCGCTGGCGGGGAGCAGGCCGGTGGTGACGGTCAGGGTGGTCTCCGTCACCGTCAGGATCTCGTAGCTCGTACCGGCGTAGACCAGGTAGTCCCCGGGCACGACCCCCTCCGACACGAACTCGGCCGTGTCATCGGCGAACTCCGACGAGTAGATCTCGTTCTCGTCCCCGGTGTACCCGCTCACCCCGGAGACCTTCACCGCCTCTACCTCGAGCACTTCGAGGGTCAGGGCGCCATCGGCTGCCCGGTAGGCGACCACGAAGTCGTACTCGACCTCGGTCGACAGCACGGCAGCGGCCTTCCGGTAGGTCAACCCGCCGGCGGGATCCAGGTGCACGAGGACCGGGTACGGGGCATCCTCGCTGGACGAGTCCCCGACGACGCCCGCCAGGATCATCCCTGCCATGCCCGTCGCCGTCGAGCTGCCGTAGCCGCACAGCGCCGTCCCGTGCCGCTCCACCGCGTCGAACCGCATGCGCGCAGTCCACGCCAGCGAGGCCGCCTCGGTGACTTCTCCCCGCAGCTCCAGCCAAGCTCCATCGGACAACGCCGCACGGTTCGTCCAGACGCTTGCGAGCTCACTGCTCCCGTAGGCGAACATGTCCGGCGTCCCCGCTTCGAGGAAGCCCGGGTCCTCCGTGAACGCCACGTCCTGCATGAACTCGTACTTCAGCCACATCCGCTGCGAGTAGACCGGAACGTCTCGCAGGCTCTTGGAGTAGTCCACCTCCCAGAGGTGCAGCAGGTCCGCCGCTTGCACGCGAAGCATGGCGTCCCACACGGCCTCGAACACCTCGTGATCGGCCATGACCGTGCGGTAGTAGCTCCCCAAGAGGTTCCAGAGGAAGCTGGTGTCGATGGCCGTCCCGTAGACGGGATCGTACTGCTGCTCGATGACCGAGAGCGAGGCTGCTTCGAACACCCCGCCAAACGATCCTCCCAGAACGTACGCCATCAGCTCACCTCCGCGTCAGGCGGGCCTTGGGGGTTGCGGAAAGCCGCCAGGGCGTTGACTGTTCCCCCGAGGTCGTCGGTCGCGAAGTAGCGGAACGCCTGGTGGATGCTCACGTCGATCTCGGTCACGCAAGAGGCCGCCTCGTCCGTGGCGGCCACCAGCACGTGCCCGGTCTCCGGGTCGACTGCCAGGGCGACCACTTCGTTGATCACTCCCTCCAAGACCGGGTAGGTGACCGCCACGCTGCCCTCGGAAGCGGCGTAGCGCAGCTCGGCGGCAGTCTGCGTGTCGAAGGACGCATCCGGGGCGAAGAACACACCGAGGTCGGTGCCCACGTAGTAGTCCGTGCCTCGCGGGACGATGCAGTGTACCGCGGTGACCAAGCTGTGCAGCGGCACCCCGTTGGCCGACGCCCCGAAGGGGTCCAGCAAGCCCGGGCCCGTGTACCAGTCCTCGGTGCTCTCTCGCGCCACCCGCGTCGTGCCGTTCGCGTAGTAGAGCACGCCGCCATCGCGCACCAGCACGGCAGACACCGGGCGGAAGATGGTGTAGTCGTCCTCCAGCGCAGTCACGGAGAGCTCCGGTACCACCTCGAGGTGCTGGTCGGTCACCTCGACCACCCGGTGGGAGCTCCCTGGCAGCGCGAGCACGTCTCCCGGGCGCACTCCATCGCTCTCCCACGTGCGCGGATCGTCCGTGAAGTAGGGCGTCACCGCGTCGCCGTCAGCGTCGTCCAGCGCGCGCCCGCCGGAGGCTGCGTAGTCTTGCGAGAACGTCGCGTGGGTCTTGGCTGTTGGTACCCCCAGAGCGCCTTCGTAGAGCACGAGCGCTGCGAGCCCCGTCGGGGTCCCCAGCGCCGCGACAACGGAGTCCCCCACAGGAGCCACGGCACAGCAAGAGGTCACGTCGTCAGCCAGGTCAGCGGACGCCGCCAGCGGGGCGTACTCGAGGTACTCATCGGCGTTGCGCAGCGAGAGTCCGACGTAGGGCGCCCCGTCGTCCTTGTACCGCGAGCGCATGGAGTCCCCTTGCGCGTGCACCGTCCCCCTATCCTGGCGGAAGTCTGCGACGCGCAGTCCCGCACTGGTGGCTACTACCAGGTAACCCTCGCAGAACCTGGCCTGGTAGATCTCGGTGGCAGGCCCGCCCAGGAAGTTGCCGTAGGCGCCGCCAGCCGGTCCGAGCAGCAGGACGAAGCGCATCCACACGTCGAGGCTGTCGGCGTCGAGCAGCACCACCTCCACGTCGGTCGTCACCACGAGGATGCGGTCAGGGAAGGAGTCGAGATCCCCCCGGTGCAGCGACGGGGCGCCTTCGCCCTCCTGCGCCCACAGCGCCTTGTACGGTACCTCCAGCGGCCGTAGAGCTCCTTGGAAGTACCAGTAGCCGTTCGCTGCGTAGCCCGTGTAGCCCGCTGACGGGTTGGCGAACTCGGACGAGCTGACATCCACGAACTGCAGGTCCCTGATGTTATCGTTCAGGAGCCGCTGGATGCCGTTCCTGTCCAGTGCGGTGGTGCTGAGCTCAGACATGTTCACCTGCAACGCGAAGACCTGCCGAAGTAGCGCCGTGGAGCCTCCCGAAGAGCTGGACTTCCTGCGGTTCAACTTCTGCGGCGACCATCTGGACTACCTCTCCTTCGTCCTGGAGCAGCTCCGCGCCAGCGGGGACGTGGACCCAGCCTACCTCGAACACGAAGTATCTGCGGCCGCGAGGAAACTAGCATATCCCATCCCCGGAGTACCCACCCTTCGGGTCATCCAAGGAGGCCGCCGTGACGACCCAGAAGCCGAGAGCGCTCCCCCCGAGCCTGGCCGCGGAGCTCCTGAAAGACCATCAGCCTCTGCAGAGCCTGCTGGAGCCCGAACGCTGCCCTGACTGCCAGCGCCTCATGGCCCCGGAGGTCAACGCGAGCGGCCGCATCGTCTACCGCTGCCCTACCTGCCCTACTCCGCCGTGATGGTCGTCCTCTCGGCATCGTAGACCAGGTGCTGGATGCGCGTGGTGCTCACCGTGTCGTCGACCACCTCGGCAGTCCACCTGCGCTGGGCATCCTGTCCCAAGGCCACCAGGGTGAGCGGAGACCGCACCCGCGTGGCGCTTCCCTTCAGCTCATCTACCAGGTCAGCTACCTCGAGGCCGTCGTCGGGCGCGACCGCGTTGATGGTCTCCTCCAGGAGGTCTCCCGCCGCTTCCTCGGTGATGCCACCTACCAGGAAGTCGCCGGCGACGTAGAGCGGGCGGTAGTGCTTGATGAGGATGTCCTCTCCGACGCAGCGCTCGTCCTCGCTCTCGACGAAGTCCTGCAGCGAACTCAAGCCCGACGCGTACCTGTAGTAGAGCTGCACCGCCGGCGCGGTCAGCGGATCCTCGAGATCCACGTCGTCGTTGACCCAGCGAGTCAGCCGCAGGTAGGCCTTCTCTCGTGTGCTGAACGCATCGGATGCGCTCAGGTTGTGGACGGTCCACCCCTCGGCCTTGAACGCTGTCACCGCGAGCTCGGTGTCCGCGGCCAGGTTGCCCGCGGCCCCGTTGAGCAGCGCCTCGACCAGCACGTCCATGTAGTAGAGCCCCGTGTCCTCGTCCTGCTGCATGTCGGCCTCGAGCACCCCCTTGAGTGCCGAGAACGTCGCCGACGGCTTGGCCGCCGCAGGCTCGACCCTCGTGGTCACGTGCGTCTCCCCCGCCACCTCGGTCAGGCTCAAGGCCTCCCACACCGTGCCGTCGAAGAGGAAGCGCCAGCCGCCGGAGAACTCCGCGGTGTAGTCATCCTCGAGGATGAGCGTGAGCGTGCCTCCCACATCCGCGATGCGCGCAGTGTAGGTGGGGCCCGTCAACCGCACAGGGCGGAACGTCCTCGTCTGGTAGGTGAAGCGAGTCGTCAGCCAGTCCGCCCAGGCGTTGACCGCTTCCCGGAAGAACACGCGCACCAAGCCCGCAGCCTTCGCCGCCGGCCCACCGCCGGTGAACCCCGCCGGCGTCGTCACCAGCACCACGTCGCAGCAGGGAATGTAGGTCCCCGTGGCCTCCAGGGTGAGGGGGTCGAGATGCTGCACCGAGACTGGGGCCACCAGCGGGAGTTGCAGGTTCCCCTCGCAGATGTTGTCGCTCTTGACCACGGGCTCGCCGAGCTCATCGAGTAGCTGCCCCAGGTCGGGATCCCCCGGCGTCGGCTGGACCGGGTTGTCGTCGTCATCCAGCACAGCCTCGCCCGAGCTGTCGAGAGCCACGAGGTCGAACAGCGGGATGTCGATGTACCCCTCATACTGCCGCACGACCTCGTAGGTCTGCTCGTACATCGAGCCGTCGAGCGACCCGTCGATCTCGAGCTCGCCTTCGCTCACCACGTCGATGTCATAGAGATCAGCTCCGAGGCGCAGCTTGTCCCCGGCAGCCACCCCCTTGGTGGCGAAGTGCCCGTGGTCATCCCGCCAGATGCTCGTAGCTCCCCCTGCCTGGGTGTACCCGTGCGTCCCCGCAGCCACGCGCACGCCCCAGTCGGTGATGTCCGCGATCTCCAGCGTTCCCGTGTCGGGGGCCGGCTGGTACGCGTACACGTCGGTCATGCCTCCGATGTGGATGTGGGCACCGGCGCCCACGGACGGAAGGCTGTCGCCGACGATGCCGCCGGGAAGACCGGACACCATCGCAGGTCCCCAGACGATGTCGCGCTCCATCTCGTCTTCGCCCTTGCCGATGACCTGAAACGGCGCGTAGGCGCTGTAGCTCTCGTCCAGGACGAAGCCGATGCCCTGCAGCGTGGCCAGCGTACGCTGCGTCACCGAGGTCTGCGCCCGTTCGACCCCCTCCGCCTTGGTCTCGTCGTCAGCCACCACAGCGAACGACGACGTGTTGCTCACCCGCGCGACTCCCGCCAAGCCGCTCACACCGATGATCGCCCCGGCCCCCACGCTGTAGTCCGATCCCCGCGCCTCCGCCGTGACGGTCACGTCGGCGTAGTAGAGGCTCCCGGCTTGCTGGAAGCTCATCTGGGTAGCGCTGATGCTCTGCGTCGCGCTGGGGTAGAAGTTCAACCCCCCGCCCGTGTAGAACCGCATCAGCGTGGAGAAGGTGGCCGACTGCGGGGAGTAGAACCAGACACGCACGGTGCCCGTCGCGACTCCGCCCTCTCCCAGAGCAGTGAAGTAGTTGCCCAACAGGGCATCGACCTCGGCGCGCGTCGCCGCCTCGTAGTCGTTGAGGCTCAGCCCGACCTTGATCCCAGCGATCTCGCGCCGCAGCGGCTCCTGGATGATGGACATGATCCGGATGACCAGGTCCCGGAAGTCCGAGTAGTCAGACGTATCGATGGTGTCGTCGTATTCCTCCACCACCTGCTGGATGAGCGCCTCGGCATCCACCGACAGCGGGTCGTCCCCGAGGCGGGCCAGCAGCGGCGTGATGACCTGGGAGTGGAAGGAGGACCCCGTGCCGGTGTCGATGGTGTCGTCGTAGATGGCGACGAGTTCCTGCAGAAGGGTCTCGACGTTGGTAGCCATGTGTGCCTCAGAGGGTCAGGGGGATGTCGACCGAGCGGCCCGCGAACGACAGCAGGCGGAGGTACGCAACGACCTCCATGCTCACCGGGTTGAACGCCACGCCGCGGAGCGAGAGCCCCATCAGCCGCTCGTCAGCCGGGATGCGCCGGCCGGTCTGGGCTGCCACGAACTGCTCCTGCGTGCTGGCCACCGCCTGCGCCACCGTGGCCGCGATCGCCGGCTTGTCGTCGGGCGAGAGGCTCGCTCCCAGCATGGAGGTCAGGCCCCCGCCCGAGGCCAGGCTGAACCTGTTCGACCCCGGCGCCGAGATGAGCACCTTCAGCACCTGCTGCGCCAGCTTCAAGAGCCCGGTCACCTTCCGCACGTGAGACGTGGGGCCGAACACGATGCGCGTGTTGCGCGCACGCGTCCATGAGCTCGAGAGGACGTAGATGACCATGTCGGCCGTCCCGATCGAGTCAAAGGCCGCGCCGGGGTAGACCAGCATCAAGCTGTCGTTGACCACCGTGAAGGTGTCCACGTAGTAGCCGTTGACCTCGAGGCGCTGTGCGGAGCGGAAGCCCTCCCCCACAACCCGCAGCGCCCGGGGGGACGCTCCAGCTACCTCGGTGATCGATTCCACCGCGAGCGAGTCCACGAAGGAGATGGTCTGGATGTCGTAGCTCACGAAACCTCCGCGCTCTCGAACTCCTCCGGGTGGTCCCGGATGTACTCCAGAGCTGCACGCATCTCAGCCAGGCGAGCACTCATCCGAGCAGACCGTGAGCCCGTCTTGGCCAACCAGGGTAGCGTAGCATCCTGGTCAGTCACAGCGGAGCTGGTAACCTCCCCCGTGAGCTCGTAGACCGCCCGGTTGCGCATCTCGTCCACGCTGGTGCTGTGTGCGGTGGCCGTGCGGTCCTCCCCTGACAAGAACTCCGCCCCGGAGGACAGGCTCGAGCGGATATCGATCTCCTGCGAGGTTCCGGAAGACGGGGAATAGGCCGTCGCGGACGTAGCGCTGCTCTCCGTGCCGTCCTGGGTGCTCGCGCCCACCTCCTGGACCGCGGTACGCGCAGCGCTCGCGTAGCTGGTGTCGTTCTCGGTCAGCGCGGCGAACGCCTCCATGTCCCCGCTGCGCAGCAAGTCGGCTGCGCGGTCCATGCCCTGGTCGCTGAGCAACGTGAGCACGTTTTCCACGGCGGGGCACCTCGGCGTGGTGTAGCCTCCCAGCACGCCGGTGAGCTGGGTGAGCTGAGCCTCTAGCCGCGAGCACTCGTAGAGCGCGCACGACACGCTCGACCGCTCGAGCACCCACGTGATGACCGGGTACTCCCCGAGCTCGGGGGCCACCTCGAGGCGCGTCGCTGAGGCTACCTCGGTGACGTAGGTCTCGGTCGGCGTGGGTGTCCCGTCCACACTCAGCACCGCGGTGAGCACATCGCCCGCGCGAGCCCCCGCGGCCATGAAGTCCGCTGCGGGGGCGTCGAAGTACGGAGACACCCCGTCGGCGTCCCCGTCCGGCGTCACGGTTCCAGCGTCGCCGACGGTGACCTCGGTCCGATCAACCCCCCAGTCGGTCAGCACCTCAGCCAGATGAAGCCGCAGCTGGGCGAGCTCGGTATCCAGCGAGAGCGCCTCATACGCGTGCACCAACAGCAGGTAGCGCCCGTAGCTCTGCGCACCTCCACGCACCGTGATGAGCGTGCGCCCTGCGTAGTTCGCCGGGACCTGGGGGGTCACCGGCATCCCGGTGCCCGTCGGAGCGCTGGCCACCGTGTAGGCGGTCCCATCCCCCCAGATGGTCAAGAGGTCTCCTGCGGCCACCTCGGCGCCGACTGCAGGCACACGCACCATCTCGGCCGTCCCCTCGGCCAGGGCCAGCACACGGTAGGGGATCTCGCGGCGTCCGGACGGCACCTCTCGGTCGAGCAACAGCTCGTCTCCGTCGACCGCCTCCACGACCGCACGCCACGGGCGACCCAGCATCAGCTGCAGCTCACAGCCCACGAGATCATCCGTGAGCACGCTGGAGGTGTCCACCAACTTGCGCGTGGTCAACCCGGCACCGCGGGGCACCACCAGGTAGGGTACGTCCACTCCGACGTAGAGGGGCAACGGCGGATCGACGCGTAGGGAAGTGCCGTTGATGACCTCTCGGATCTGGCTTCGCTTCCCGCGCACCACCAGGTCCATCCCCGACGTGACCGAGGTGCCCACCAGGTAGTCGACCCCGCCCAGGTCTGCCGGTACGGGGGCGCCGAGAAGCACTTCGTCAGCGGCGACCACCTCGGCGATGGTGGAGACCGCTTCGTTGTTCGCCCCGGGGTTCAGGATCACGACGTCCCCAGGAGCGTGCGCGCCGAAGGGGCTGTTGACACTGTCGCGCAGCGTCCGCGTCGTGCTGCCCAGGCAGAGCGTCCATGCCCCGGGAGCGGTGGGCGCCGCTCGCCCAGCCACGTGCAGCGTCTCCGTGTCGGCGACGCGCGCCACGGCGTACTCGGCAGCCCCGACCAGCAGGCGCGTGGTGAGCCACCGGCCGTCGGCATCTTCCATGAGAGCAGCGATACCCGCGGCCTGCAGGTCCTCATCGGTCTGCACGAACTGCTGGGTCAAGCCATCCGCTTCGTAGACGAGCCAGTCCACGGCGTCGAAGCCGGTCACCGGAAAGTCCTCGCTGATCGTGACGACACGCCCGGCCACCGACGCGATGGCGTAGACCCCGTCCAGCGCACCGCCAGTGCCAAAGATCTCGAGCACATAGGTCGCGTCCGCAGCCAGGGCCTCCGCGGTGGTGAACTCGTCCGCGTCGAGGGGCACGCACCACTCGGCCGCGGCCAGCGCCCCCGGGAACGTCCCCGTGATGCGCAAGCTCGTCGAGCTCAGCAGATCGGAGACGGTGTAGTCGGTCCCAGCCACCGTGATGGTGTGCCCGGGGGCAACCCCCGCAGCGATGAGCCCGGCTCCAGGAGCCACGAAGACATCGCCCGCCTGGTGAACCTGCCAGGAGATGCCGCTCGCGGTACCGGAGAACGTCTCCGCGATGGTCAGCTCGGTCTCGGACAACACTGCGCTGACCGTGTAGTCTCCTGGGTCTCCATCATCGAGATGGAGCACGTCACCCGGAGAAACGCCATCGGTGACGAAGGCCGCGGTCGCGTCGGTGAACAGCGTGTCGTCTGCTCCGGAGTCAATCTCCCCGGCACTCCCCGCGCAGAACTCGGCCAGCACCTGACCGTCACTGCCGCGCGTCCGCAGATTGCTTCCATCCGCGCCGCCTGTCTCGGAGCGCACGAAGGCCCCCGCGGTGCCGGAGAGCAGCGCCGACGTCCCGGTGGCCCCTCCCGAGTAGGACGCCATGAAACTGCCCGCCTCAGCAGCGAAGCGCGCACCGGGCACATCCTCGGTAACCACGTAGCGCCCATCGCTGAGGCCCGTAGGGATCTCGGGGGCGACCTCCAGCGCCGTTTCGGTCACCTGCGTGATGCGGTAGCTCGCTCCCGTCACCACCACCGTGAGGTAGTGCCCTGCAACGATGCCCGCTGCCACGAAATCAGCGGAGGCATCCTGATACGTGGGCGTGGTCAGGTCCCCGTCGCCGTCGTCGACAGGAACGCCGCTATCCGCCGCCGCCAGGGGGAGGATATCCAGCGAACCCGTCCCCTCGTCCACGATGCACGGGGGCTTGGTGAGAGCTGTCCCCTCGATGAGCCGGTAGTCGGGCTCCGTGGAGCCGTCGGCTGCGATCTCCCGCGTCACCGTGCCCGCAATGCTCGGGGGACTCCCTGCGATGCGCAGCGCAGCCACAGCTGCAGCTACGTCTACCAGGAGGCTCTCGACATCCAGGGCACCGCCGGCCGATGCCTGCGCGATCTGTGCCTCGAGCTCTACGATGCGTTGGGTGACGTCATCGAGCAGCGCCGCCACCGCGGCCGTGGCCAGGTCCTGCTCGACGAAGTCGTCGTAGACCGCAAAGGTACTCGCGCACTCAGCCAGAGAAGCCACCCAGGCTGCATCGAGCAGCTCGGCCTGCTCGCGCAGCGCGCGCGCCACCAGCGCCCGGTTGCGCGCATTGGGGTGCACTTCCTCCTGCAAGAACCCCATGAGATCGTCCTGCAGCGCTGCGTATGCGGTGGCACCTACGGAGCCCTGCCGCCGGATGCTCCCCTTCACCTGCAACACCCGGAACCGAGCTGCGCGGAGTCGCTGCGTACTCGCGATCCCGCGGGGAGCTTCGGGGGTGACGGCGCGCAGGTGGTCGCTGTCCTGCAGTGTGGTCAGGATGGCCTGGGTCTCCTCGACCTGCTCAACCAGCCGCTGTACCGCCAAGTGCACCAGGTAGAACACCGCCTCGGCATCGAGCGCCAGGGCGACGTTGAGCACCTGACGCACCCGCGCGAACACCGCCGCCTTGTCGATGTCCCCCGTGTCCGGGTCCGCGGCGTAGTTCACCGTGGTGGGGAGGTACTGCTCGACAGCGGCGCGGAGCTGGTCAGAGGTGATGGTCATGCAGGGATTCTATCCTGCGATCCTCACCCCGTAGAGCCGACGAACCGGATCTTGGCCAGGGGGATCGCGCCGGGGGTGGGGTAGGAGGACGAGCGCGCCCTGTGCGTGTAGACGTAGAACCCCTGCTTGTCCCGCCCCACCGAAGGGGTGTCGCCCTCCGGGACCTTCGCCTGCGCCAGGCGCGCCTTCCACGCAACGCGGTCCTTCGGGGAGACCGAGAGACGCTCCGCCTTGGCGTACTTCTCGAGCGCTGCTGCGAAGCTGGGGAGCATCAGGACACCTCGACGGTGATCGCGTCAGGGTAGGTGATGTCCGGCAGGTCGAGCCTCCCGAGTACTTCGCCGTCGAGGTCCTGGTACTGCGTGAGCTCGTCGGTATCGACGGCAGTGATGCTCACCGTCGCAGAGCCGGCCGCCAGCGCACTGAACGCACCCGCCCCGAGGTCTGCCAGCACGTCGGAGTCACTGACCTCGTAGGTAGCCTGGACCGACACATCGACCTCGGTTCCGTCCGAGAACGTGGCCACGGCCGCCAGCGAGAGCGAGGCTCCCACCGAAGCCAGCACGGGGCTCGTATCCTCGAAAGCCACGCTGACGATGTAGGGGAAGACCAGGGCCACCAGGTCAACGCTGGAAGCGTCGGGCACCGTGACCTCGCGCACCAGGTCGAGCACCCTGTTGGGGAGCTCGATGCGCACGGTGGCTTCGCGGTACAGGTCGAACTGCACCAGCCCGTTGCCGTCCGAAACGACCTCCTGCTCCTCGTTCAGGATGAGCGTGTCCGTCCCCACGACGATGGGGTTGTACACGTGGCGCACGGTCAGCGCTTCCCCGGGCAGGGCGTTGCCGTGAATGTCCCGGAGGTAGCCGGACACGCGGCACAGCGCCGGGTTGTCGGCCGTCGTAGTCCCGAGCCGGGTGACCGTGAGGGTGATCGAGTTGGCCATGGGCTACCTCGCTGCGCCCTGCAGGCGCTGCTGCCAGTACGCCTCCGGGATGACCGCATCATGCCGCCGTCCTCGAGGACGGAAGGACAGGGCCGGGTTGTCGATGCCGAGGTGCTGCAAGATCTGGCCCTCGTGCCGCGTCGGCGCCGGCAGGAACAGCTTCTCCCCGTCCTGCTTGGCGATCATGAAGCGCGGGCCGCCGAAGAGGGAACGCGCGCGCGCCTTCTTGGCCGCTCCGAGGAACCCCTCGAACTGCGCCTTCTCGGCTTGCATGAGCGCGTCGATGGCTTGCTGGCGGCGGTGGGCCTCCGTGATGCGCTCCTGGACCTCCAACAGCCGCATGGCTCCCGGACGCTCTGCCGCGGGCCCGCGCTGAGCTGCCCGCAGATCCCCGAGATGCCGCTGCCCCGAAGCCACGTCCCTCTTGGCACCGCGCTCCAGCGAACGCAGCGACGTGAGGTACTTGTTGACCAGGTACGGCGCGTCGGCCTTCTCCTTCCGGGCGGTGGAGCGTCGCATGAGGGCTGCCAGGCCACCCGTAGCACCGCCGCCCACCAGACCCCCGATGAGGGCCCCCTTGAGCGCCCGGTCGAGCAGCTGGCTGCGCTCGTCCTGCGTGAACTTGCGCGTGTAGAGCGAGCCGTCGGGAAGGCGCAGGGTCTTCGGCTCATCGGGCTTGTAGGTGATGGCCCCCGCGCCTGCGCCGACACCGCCGCCGAGGATGGCCCCGACCAGCGCCTCCACGGCGCGCGCCACGACCGGGTGCGCCGCAGTCTTCTCGAGGTGCTGTAGGTAGGGCCTCATACGATCTCCACCCACACGATGTTGGACACCAGGTACTCCCCCGGGTTGCTGGGATCCGGCTTGCGTACCTGCAGGGACACGGGCCCTCCAGCAGCCTCGGGCACGGAGGCCACCACGGCCGTGCCGCCCTCCGCCAGCGCCGAGGCTGCCACGACCTCCCCGTCGAACAGCACATCCACGTCGGCCAGGGTGTCCCCCAGGCACGTGCCGAGCAGGGTGACGCTGCCGCCGGCGAGCGGGGATTCCGGCACCGCGCTGAGCACCACGGGGTCTACCGTCGGGTCAGCCACTACCAGGATCTCCGTGGGGTTCACCTCGGTGCAGTCGTAGCCATCCACGTAGACCCGCACGTAGTACGAGCCAGTGGGCAGCCCGAAGGCTACCTGCCCAGCTGCGTTGGTCGTACCTCGAGCTACGAGGCGGGTCCCGCCGCTCGAGTAGATCTTGACCGTCGCTCCCGAAACCGGACTCCCGCCGTCGTCCTCGACGGTGACGGTGTACGTCCCTTCCGCACCAGCTTGCACCGTACCGACCAGGTCCACACCCTCGTGGGCGGCCTGCACCGCCAGGTGATGCGTATCGGTCCCGGCGACGGACAGATAGAGCAAGCCCTCGCCCACAGGCGTGAGCGCCAGCTCGTAGTACCCGGGGAAGTTCTCACTGTCGACCTCGATGAGGATGAGTGCCAGCGTAGCTTCCGCATCCGCCACCCAGGAAGCCTCCGAGGCGGCGTAGATGGTGAAGTCCTCCAGCGCCAGGCCCGTGGTCCCCAACGAATCGCGCAGGGGTACCCGCAGCTGTCGACCTACGACTCCTTGGTAGACATCAGGCATGACTCAGCTCCCGCTCGGGTTCTTCCAGCAGGCACGCCCGAGGCGGGGATCCTCGACAGCGTAGATGAAGCCGTCCTGCACCGCGGTGTGTCCCGAGCCGTTGCCCGTGAGCGTCTGCTCGAACCACAGGCTGGCCGCAGCCTGCGCTCCGAAGTCCTCGAGAGCATCAGCGGCGTCCGCGGGCCAGTACATGCCGACGCGGTTGCGCACAGCGTCGCACTCCTTCCAGCCCGTCGTACCGAGCGCGCCCCAGTCGCACACGACCTGCTGCGACGCCTTGGTGGCAGTGTCAGCCGGGTCGAAGGTGAGGACCTGGTACAGCTCGGAGGCCGTGGCCGAGCCGCTGTTGGTGTCCAGCGCGTAGCGCCACGCGGCCGAGATGATGTGCGCCCCAGGAGGCGGCGTGTGCTGCTTGGCGACCAGCGCCACCGACCCACTGCCGTAGAAGGAGAGCAGGTTCTCGCGATCCCCGACGTCGATGTGCTTGTAGACGTTGGAGTAGTCACTCGCGATCTTCGGCGCACCGTGGACGTCCAGCGGGTAGATCGTAGGGACGTAGATGGGGTAGCGGTACAGCTGCTCCAGGGGGAGGCCTCCCGAGCCGTAGCCCATCGCGGAGCCGAAGGGCGCGGGACTGAGGAGCCCGGTGAGCACCTGCCCCTCGGCCTCCTGCACCACGACCTCGAGGGACAAGCCCCACACCACGATGGTGGCGTCCCCGGTCATGTCCCCCTGGCTGTCCGGCGAGACGGGCATGGCGATGATCCAGACGTCGTCCTCGGGGAAGAGCCCTGCCTCGTTGGGCACGTCGAAGAATGCCTCGAAGTAGTGGGTGGCCCCGTCCCCGACCTGGGTCTCGGTGTAGACCTCGACGTCACCCAAGGCGGCGTCGTCGGTGAAGGTACCGTTCAGGAGGAACACCCGAATCGCCTGCTGCGAGCGCACCCCCGCACCGCCGAACGTGATCGAGTCGTCCACGCCGTCGAAGGTCCAGGAGTCGAACGCGCGGAAGAACAACTCCTCCCCCGAGTCGTAGGTGTTCGCGGCATCCGCGGCGTCGAGCTCGGTCGTGACCCGGATGACGTGCATGCAGTCCTCCTGCATGCTGTAGTCGGTGTTGCTGACCCAGGCGCCGGCCCCGGCTTCGTCGACAACCGCGCCCTTGAGCCAGATGGAGATGCCCGTCAGGTCGTCCGGGTTGCCTCCCGTCGGGATGCGGTAGCACCCGGAGACGCGGATGCGCCGCCCCCTGAGGGTGGCTCCCCGCGGCACGAGCTGGACGACGCCCTTCTGCCACTGGGCCGTCTGCTCGATCTCGATGCCGCTGTCGCAGTTGGCCCCCGCACGGAACGGGTTGTACTGCTGGGAGGCCGGATTCGGCTGACCGAGGCTCCCACAGTTCTCCCCGCCCCAGTCGTACCACCCAGGAGCATACTGGAAGGTGTCCGAGAACGCCGTGGGGAGAGCCATGGTGCCCGACGCCCCGCGCTTGGTGATGATGTGCTCGAACACAGGGTTGATGAGCAGGTTGGGCCCTACCAACACGGGCAGGTCCGACGCCTTGGACTGGCGCACCAGGGTAGGGTTCGGGCTGGTCATCCGGTTCTCCTCACCACAGCGAAGGCGTCCGAGGCGGCGCCGAACACAGTCAGCAGGTTGGCCACGGACTGAGAGGGCACGATGATCTCACGCGTCAAGCGGGACTTCACGAAGGATACCCGGATCCGCGTTCCCCGGACCACATCGAACTCGACGTGTCCCGCGGCATCGGTCGTGTAGAGGGCCTCGTTGTCCACCACCGCCAGTGCTGTGGAGTCGGTAGGCTTGTGCAGGTTGGTGACCCTGATGCGGAAGTCTGCCAGCGGCTGCCCGTTCTGCTGCATGAGGTCAGCGTAGAAGCGGCAGAGCTGCGGGTTCGACGGAGGGGTCACCACGGTAGCCTCGGCTTCGATGACTTCGACACCGCCGCCCGTCTCCACGACAAGCTGCATCTCCGAGTCGAAGCTCACCCCGGGCGAGAAGCACCGCAAGGCGTAGGTCCCTTCGTCAAGGAAGAAGGTACGCTCCCCGTCAACATCCGTGCGCCCGAAGGTGACGAACACCGTCTCGTCCTCGTTGAAGACGTTGACCAGGACGTCGGCCAGCGGAGTGTCGTCGTGGACCGTGTCCACGATGCGCACAGTCACGCTCTCAGTACCGGAGCCGCCGGACACCATGATGTCGAAGATGTCGTCCACGTCGTGCTCGCGCACTTCGATGACCGAACGGTAGCGCGCCTCGTTGAACGTGCAGTAGGCCGTGATGACCCAGACCCCTGACGCAGGCAGCCCGGCTGCCACCGAGAGCACGTAGTCCCCCGAGGACCCCACCTCGGTCAGTGCGCACTCAACCCCGGCGGCGACGGCCCCGTTCTGGTAGACCGTCAGCTCGAAGTCGTCCGCCGTGAGGCCAGAGACGGGGGTGTACCCGTCAAGGTCGAACACCGTGAAGACCTCGACGAGGGCTTCTTCGACCTTGGCGTGGCGCGTGCTCATGCCTTCCCCGGGGGAGTCTTGCGGACCGTCAGGCGGCCCGAAGGGGTGAGGGACACGTAGCGCAGCTCATCGCCGCACCACATCTCCAGCCACGAGGCTCCCGGCTCTCCCACCTCGAGGACGGGCACCTTGGCCTTCTTCCGGGTGATCCCGAGCACAGGCTTGCCCAGCACACGGAAGGTGAGGACTTCGCCCTCCATGCACATCTCACCCGCGTGCGTGTTGGTCTCGTCGTACGCGCGGAACACCCCGCCACGGCGGGCCGTGAACCCGCGCAGCAGCGCGATGAAGTAGCGCAGAGCCAAGCCCTTCTTCACGCCCGAGATGCGCTTGGGGACGAGCCCGTGCTCACCTCGATCCACGAATTCGAAGATATCAGCGATGGGGGCATCTACGTCTTGCATGGAGCAACTATACCGCCTTCGATGCTCCCAGTCAGCCCGGGGGGAGCGCTCCCGCGAAGGTCCCGTAACGCGAGAAGCCCCGCGGCTGCAGCCGCGGGGCTTCGAGAGAGGCAGCGACGCGAAGCCGCTAGTTCTCGAGGATGAACTGCAGCTGCACCTGCATGGTGGTGGCGCTGGTGGCGATGCCCACCTGGTAGACCACGCTGTCCGCGGCGGTGGGAGCGGTCTGGGTCAGCCCGCCCGCGGTGCCGAGGTACACCGGGGTGCCGATGGTCCAGGCCCAGGCGCCGTTGGTGATGGCCTCGCCGTCACGGACCCACACGCGGCCGGAGGCGGCGTCTGCGATGGACGCAGCGGCCAGGCCCAGCACCCGCGCGGAGGCCGCGGCGCTGTTGTCGGCCTTGATGATCTCGCCGCCCGTGGTGGTCGCGGCCACCACGGTGTACTGGGCGATCTCGCCGCCGGTGTTGTTGGTGTAGGCGGTGGTGGCGGAGGGCAGGTCACGCACCTCGATGCCGTTGAGCGTCCGCGTCTGCGCATCGAAGGTGACGTTGCCCTTGTGCTCCAGGGCGCTGTTCACGTTGATGCCGTCGGCGCCGCTCAGCTCCACGGTACCGGAGGTCGCCGTGGACAGGGTCAGGTTCGCGCCCGTCACGGTGACGGAGGAGGCGCTGGTGCCGTCGAGGGTGAAGGACTGCACGTTGACGTCGAGGACGCCGGCGGTGATGTCGAGCTCGTTGCTGCCGCTCACGGAGAGGTTGATGCCGTTGGCTCCGGTCAGGGTGACGGTGCCTCCATCGGCCCCGATGCTGACGTTGCCGCCGCCGCCCACCGTGTTCAGGCTGATGGAGTTGCCGCCGGTCACGTCCAGGTCGAACCCGCCGCTGGCGTTCACGTCCATCAGGCCCGCCGACCCGAGGGTCAGGGTACCACTGGACACGGTGTTGATGCCGAAGTCCTGGCCCGTGATGGTGATGCCGCCCCCAGCGATGGCCGAGGCCACGCTGAAGATGCCCGTCGTCTGGGTCAGCCCAGCGGTGACCTGGAGCGCTGCCTCGACCTTGACCACGGAGGTGGAGGCGTTGCCCAGCTTGACCGCGCCGTTGGTGCCGCCGTTGACCTTGGCGCCCGCGTTCAGGATCAGGTCACCACCGTTGAAGTCACCGGAGGCCACGGGGTTGGCCGCACCGGCCGCCAGGGTGAACGACTTGCCGGCGGACTCGCCACCGGAGCCCATCACCATGAGGGAGCGGTTGGCATTGGAGGCGAGCTGGACGGTGTCCGCTCCTCCGATCGCGCTGACGAACGCCACCGGCACGGAAGCGCCGCCCAGCAGGAGGGTGTTCGCACCCGTGGCGTTGCTGCAGACGATGAAGTTGCCGCCGCTGCCCTGCACCTTGAAGGCGGTCGCGCTGTTGACCGACATGTCCCAGAGCACGTCGGTGTTGTCCACGGTCACGGTCGAGCCGTCGTTGTAGGCATCGTCCAGGGAGAAGCTGATGGAGCCGACGTTGATGGAGCCGTTGCTGGTGAGCTGGATCTCCTGCCCGGTGTCCGTGCCGTTGCTGTCACGGTAGAACAGCTCGGTGAGGCCTCCGATCTCCTTGGAGTAGACCAGGCCCGTGTTGGCGACGTGAGACGGGGCGCTGCTCTGCTCCGTGAGGCGCAGGAGGCCCGAGGAGACGTAGCCGTCCGTGCTGGCGACCACGTTGCCGGCCACCGTCAGGGTGCCGGAGGTCAGGGTCATCAGGTCGAGGTCACCCGAGACGCCGATCTGGTTGTCGGTGATGTAGACGTCCTCGGCGATGACGCTGTCGCCGCTGGCGTCCAGGACCAGGTTGCCGCCGTTGGCGATGAGGTTCAGCACGTTGGTGGCGCTGATGTAGCCGTCGGTGCCGTCGGAGGACACGGCCATGTCGGGCGCCCCACCGATGTTGCCGAAGGCGATGCCCAGGTTGTCGGCGAGCGCGATGCCGCTGGTGTTCGAGAACACCCAGGCGTCTCCCGTGACGACCATGGCGCTGCTGGCGCTGGTGCTGGTCAGCACGGTGTCGCCGAAGGTGACGGCCTTGTCATCGCCCGTGGTGAGGGTGCCGCCGATGCCGACGTTGCCGGTGGCCGCGGCCACGGTGAACTTGTCGGTGTTGACATCGAAGTCGCCCGCGACGCCCACGGTGCCGGAGAAGGCCGCGACGCCCAGCGAGTTGACGGAGAACAGCGCCACACCGGGGGTGGAGTCGAAGACCTTGAAGGCGTAGGTACCCGCATCGTCGCCCAGGGTGACCTGCACGGAGTGATCCGAGGTCAGGTTCAGGCCCGTGCCGGCGTCGTAGCCCACGCTGGCTTCCTGCCCGGAGCCCATCTTGATGGCCGTGGCGCCGGTGGCGATGAAGATGTCCTTCCACTCGGCCGTGGCGGAGCCGAGGCTGCGGGTGCCCGCGCCGTCGGGGGTGATGTTGGAGTCGACGATGCCCACGAAGGTGATGGTGTCCGCAGCGTCATCGCCGAGGTCCACGTCGCCGCGGAAGGTGGTGCCGCCGACGATGGTGTGGGTGCCCTCGACCTGGATGGCGCCCTGGAAGGTGATGGTCTTGCCGCTCACGCCCAGCGAAGCGGAACCGTCCTTCTTGAACTGGAAGGCCCCGTTGCTGATGTCGAGCATGACCTGCGAGTCGGACTCGCCGGTCTTGGGGATGATGGACATGTAGGTGGCGCCGCCGGAGGCGTCGGAGCCGCCGACCTGGAAGCCGGTGTCGAGGCGGGCGGTCTCGAGGGCCGGGTTCACGACCTTGGGGCGACCGGCGTTGAGACGAACCAGGGTGACCTGAGTCATGTGAGTCTCCTGAGAGTGAGGTCAGTGCAGGGGCACTGGGAAGAGAAGAGGGGCTTGTGGGTGCGGAAGCGCGCTAAGACACGCGCTCGTACAGCAACTTGCTGCTGTCGGTCGGGCTCTTCTTCAGCTCCAGCGACTGCACCGCCGTCTCCCAGGAGTCGGGGATCTCGAAGATCTCCCCGGGCTCCACCTGGAGTTCGAAGCGGTTGTCTTCTTCGCCGCCATTGAAGGCGTTCTTCAGACCACGGATGGTGATCAGGCCGCCAGCAGGGGTGTCAACCCCCTGCTCGTGGCCGACGTACTTGAACTGGGCCATGAGGTCCTCGTTCTAGAGGGTGCCCTCCAGGAACTTGATGGCCCCGTCGATCTCGGCGATCTGGGTGTCCAGGCCGTTCAGCTCATCGGAGTGCGCCTGGCGCTTCTCGTCGAAGCGCTTCTGGAGCCCGGTGGCGTACGCCTGGAAGTCCTCGATCTTCTCCTTCTTCTCGGCCTCGATCTCGGCCTTGCGCGCGTGGAGGCGCTCGAGGTCGGGATTGGTCGGGGTGTCCGCCTTGGGGGCGGCGGCATCGGCATCGGCGCCCTGCTGCCGGATGGCGGCCAGCTCGGCTTCCAGTTCTGCTTCGCGCTTCGACATGGTGGGGACGTTCCTGTAGGTGAGGTTGGTGGGGGAGGGGTGCGTAGGTGAAGATAGTAGCGCCTTGCCGCTTACACATCAACTGCAGAATACTCGCCGGGCCACACCAGCAGGGTAGTTGCACTGCTGGCCCTCCCGATCACCTGCGTGGTTCCGCCGTCTGCGAGGTCCGGGGCCTCTTCCGAGATCGTGCCGGGATCGCCCTCGGCCACGAAGTAGGCCGCGCCGGGCGTCAGGTCACTGTACCCTGCAACGGGCTGCTCCCGACTCACGTAGACCCGGGCTCCCCTGACGCGAGCCACGACGCCGATGGCAGGCATCCGTGCGGGCTCCCCCGCGTCTGCCTTGATGACCGCGCCCGGCGCGGCCGCGGCCAAGGCGACGGGCATGCCTACAGCGATCCCAGCCTCACCCGCGTCATAGGGGTACAGTCCCGAGAGCCCGGAAGCGATCATCTGCATCACGCCCCCCAGATGTCTGCCACGATGGCCTCGGCCTCAGCCAGTGCCGCCTCCTGGGCATCCTCGGCGCAGCGCTCCATCGGGGTGGTGGTCGACGTGAGCAGCTCCGCCATCGCCGTGATGTCGGCCTGCAGCTTCTCATCGGCTGCGTTGACCAACTCGAGCGCGGTGTCTACCGACGTCATACGCCACGCTCCTGCAGCTTGCGGTCGATCTTGCGACGGATGCGGCTGACCTTCGGCTGGGAGATCCCCATCATGGCGGCGATCTGACCTGCACGCATCTTCGGCTTGCCGTTCGCGCCGATGGAGTACTCGAACACGGTGCGCTCGTCCGGCGTGAGGTCCTGCCAGATGTAGCGAAGCACCTCACGCTCAGCGCTGGACTCCATCTCGGGGAGCAGGTCAGGCTCGAGGTTGAGGGACGCGATGAGGTCCGGGCGGTCCTCTGACCGCATCCGGCGCACCTCCGCCACCGACCACTTCGGCCCCAGTGCCTCTGCCATGGTCTGCGCGTCCGGCGGGTACCCCAGCTTCTCCGTGAGCTCGTCCTCGACAGCCTTGAACCGCCCGATGCCGTAGGCTCGCTGGTCAGGGATCTTGCCCAGGTTCTGGTGCTTCACGACGAAGGAGCGAACCTTGCGCAGGTTCCAGTCCACGTGCGTGCGGAGAGAGGCGCCTCGGTTCGGGTCGTAGGTGTTGATGGCACGCAGCGCGAGCTCGTTGGCAGCCCCGAGCACGGCCCCGGGAGGTACGGGTGCCGTGGAGAACTCACGCGCCTTGCGCTGGATGACTGGCTGCAGCGAGTCCAGAACCGGAGTCAGCGTAGCGTCGGACGGAGCCTGCTTCCAGCTCTGCCAGAGCTGGAGCTCATCATCCGCCTTCTTGGTGCGCCGCCTCCGGACCATCAGTACCCCGCATAGCCGCCGTAGGCCCTCGTGCGCCGCCGATGATCGATGTACTTCTTCCCGGCCACGCCGCCCGCGACGACCGCGCCGGTACCGGCCACACCGCCGCCCACCATGCGCAGGGTCTTCGTCCGCTTGGCCTTCCGCTCGTTCTTGATGGCCTTCCGCGTGGCCTTCTCGACCTCACCCGCGGTGGGCGTCGTGCCGAAGAACCGGGGGCGCGTCGTCCCCGCCCACTTGCCCTCCTGGGCACGGCGCTTGACCTCCTGCTGCACCTCGGCCAGCTCCTTGTCGTAGGCGCGGCGTTGGAACTTCGCGCTCTGCTTGGCCTGGTGGGCCGCGCGATGAGACGAGGTGAACGGGACGAAGCGCCCGAGGCCGAGCGCCTTGACCTCACCGCGAGTCTGCTGCTTGAGCGCAGCCTTGTTGCCGAGCAGCGCCTGCTGCACCACGTGCAGCCCCTCGTTGGAGGCGTGCCGGAACCTGGCGATCTTCTCCAGCTCATCCTCGAAGACGTCGATGATGCGCGCGAAGTCGTACATCTCAGGCTCCGCGAAGCTGACGCGACAGGGACTGCTGCTGGGGGCGGGAGCGGAGGTAGCTGAGGATGCGCCGTCGGCGATCTTCGTCTTCGCGGCGCTCCTTGTGCTGCGACAGTGCGTAGCCGCCCGCGAGCGCGCTGCCCGCGACCGCGGTGCCGCCAGCGACGGCCTGCCAAGGGCGGAGTCCCTTGCCCTTGTCCTTCTTGGGCTTCTTGGGCTTGGCGGAGTCAGCCGCTCCCACGGGGGCGGCCTGGGCTGGCTCGGGCGCCGGCTTGGCCGGCGCCGGCTTGGCCGGCTCAGGCTTCGGAGCGGAACGCGGGCGCACCGGGGCAGACCGCACAGGCGGCGTGGCCACGGGGCCTCCCTGCGCCACCCGCTCTGCGAGACGGACACCGGGAGAGCGCATGTCGGGCTTCGGCTGCCTGGCCGCCCGCTCGAGCACCTGCTGGCGGTACGCCCGGATACGCATCCGAGCGAACTCCGGACGGGCCTGGGGGATGCGCGCCGCGATCTTCTCGAGCTCGCCGTCGAAGGCCCCGAGAACCCTCGCACCCGCGTTGCCTGCTTGGGCCACCAGCTCGAGCGCGGCCGACGTGAAGTGTCCGTAGATGCTGTCCATGTGGGAACCTCTCTGTCTTCATCGTTGTACCCCGAGACCCGAGGCACGTGCCAACTATGCTGCGATCTGGGCGAGCTCCTGCCAAAAACTCCTGACCGCAGCCTCGGTCAGCGCGGGGAGCGCAGTGCTCTGCTTCTCCTTGCCGCCGTCACCCATGCGCTTGCGCGCCTCGCGCAGACGGCGGCGCGTCTCCTGCTCGATCTCTCGCCCCTTCTGGTACTGCAGGGCCGCGCCCCCGCCTCCGACGCCGGCCGCCATGCCCATGGCGGCCACGCCACTGGCGAAGGCCCGCTCACCCTTCTTCCGGGCGGCGCTGACGATGCCGCTGCCTCCGAGAAGGAGCTTGCCCATCTCGTCGCGCTTCTCCTTGGGCACGCCCTTGTACTTGCCTGCGAGCTGCTCGACCACGTGCTTCCGGGCAGGCGAGTCCCCCTTCTTGGCACTGCGCAGCTCGCGCATGAGCGCCTTGGTGGGCTTCATGTGCTTGCGATGCGCGTAGACGTCGCTCAGCCGCAGGTTGCCGATCATCTTCCGAGTACGCGCGATCTCGCGCTCCGACAAGCCTGCCAGGCCCTTCTTCTCCGCCCGGCGTGCCGTCCGCAGAGCCTTGCCGCCCTGCACCAGGTTCTTGAGCGGTGCCTGGGCGCCGCGAACCGCCCCCTTGGCAGCTCCGCGGAGACGCTGCTTGAAGCTCGCCCCGCCGCCGGCGCCCTTGGCCGCCCCGATGACGCCGGACACGACCGAGGGGACCACCACGCCGCCGCCGATACTGCCGCCGACCGCTGCGGCCAGCGTCTTGGTGCGGTGCTTCCTCCGCGAAGTGCGTGCACGCTCCGCGTCAGCAGCCAAGCGCGTAGTCCACACACCAAACGGGTCTACGCCCGCTGCGACATCCTTGGCGATGGTCATCCGTCTCTCCCAGCCTTCTCGGCTCTGCGACGAAGGGAGTGTGCCACGGCGAAGGGGAAGACCACGGGAGCCGCGTAGGTCCCGAAGGCTGGCACGAGGCGCTTGAGCGCCTTCAGGGTCGCCTGCCGAGGGGACGCCCCGGCACGGCTCAAGTACTTGAGCGCCTTCCCGCTGGCCACCGCCTCCTCTGCCAGGTTCGGTCCACTCAGGAGCGCCGTGGCGATGCCGACGCCCTGCACGAACTTGGCGCGGCTCTCGAAGTCCTTCTTGGTCGCGAAGGAGCCGTCACCGATCCCTGCCATGGCGATGATGGGGAGGGCGATGGCGGGCAGGCGAGCATAGCGCGCCACGACGGACGCCATGGGGTGCTGGAGCGTCTTCTGCCGGAGGGAGCCCGCCGTGGCGTGGCCGAGCTCGTGCGCGAGCACGTCTGGGAACGCCTTCTCCGGGGCGAGGATGAACTTGCGCTTCCCCGTGCCGTAGGCAGCCAGCAGCTTGCGCGCCTCGGAGTTGTTCGCCCCTCGAGCGACCTCGAGGAGCTCCCGAGTCGCCTTGTCCGTCGCCTCTTCCTCCAGGCGCATGTAGGCCCCGGGCCGCATGGACGTGCCCCAGAAGGGGTGTCCGGAGTTCATCCGCTCGATCCCTCGCTCAGCGATCATGCGGTCCAGGGCCTCGGACATGACCAGGCTCTTCTCCCCGGGGGCCATGGTGTGCGTCATGCCGTGCCACACCAGCTCCGGCGCCACCAGGATGGTAGAGAGCGCAGCTGCGTGAGCCACGTTGGGGGTGCGCGCCACCCCGGTAGCCTCCCCCCGCTTCTTGGGCGGCGGGAGCTCCGTGGCCCCCCGCCGGGCGAGGTCGTCGTGCAGGGCGTAGTACACCGCTCGTCGAGTGGGGGTTGCCTCGGGGTCCCCGCGCTTGTGCGTGTGGGCGAACTGCTGCGCCACCTCTTCCGGCGACTTGTCCGCGGCCCAGGCCCGTACCTGCTCGTAGGTGTGCCCCGGTCCAGGGGGTGCCTCCACCGCGGCCTGCTTCTCCTTGCCCTTCTTCATGTACGCACGGGCCAGGCGGGAGAGCACCACAGCGGACAGCGCACCCGCGGCCGCGCGCCCTGCCATGGCCGCCGGAATCGCTCTCTTGGTCCCGACCAGGCGCTCGGCCTTGGGGAGCTGCCTGCGGAACTTGGGGTTGACGATCCCGTAGGCCTTGTCGAAGCCGCCCTTGCCCGCGCCCACTGCCGCGCCAGTCACCGCGGGGATGAGCAGGCCCTTGTTCTTCTTGCCCTTGCGGTCGTCGCGCACGCTGTTGGCCACAGACCGCGCCGTGAGGGCGCCCGCCAGGCTCCCGGTGATCATCCGCGAGCTGGCCAGGTTCTTGACCTTCTGCAGGGCCTGCTTCGACGAGAGCCCGCCGAGCCGCTGGACGCCACCTTCGATGGCCCCCTTGCCGCCCGAGAAGGCTACGCCGGATCCCAGGATCTTGGCGTAGCCCTTCTTCCTGTCGGCATCCGACTGCGCGTTGCTCAGGTCCTTGATGCCGCTGAGAAAGATCGGCGTCGTCAGCAAGCCGGGTCCGAGCCGGCCTGCTGCGCGGCCGAGCCCCACGGACCACGGGGCGACCTTCGGGCCGAGCTTGGCCACGTTCTGCTTGCCCAGCACGCGGTTCTCGACCGCCTTGTCGACCCACCCGCGAGGGTAGTCGGTCGCGGCCTGCACCGCGGCGAAGGGGGCGGCTGCCCCCACAGCTGCTGCGTACCCGGAGCGCCGCCTCTTGCTCTCGGAGGCGGCGATCTTGGTCAGCTCAGCCGCGAAGCTCGGAAGGACGCAGTCCAAGACCTACCTCCGCAGAGGCAGGGCTAGGCCTCCGACACGACGTTGTTGCGGTTCAGGACGTAGGCGCCGGTGACGCCGGTGTCCTCGGTGAACACGGCCTGGAGCACGTGAGCCCAGCCGGTGACCCCGGCATGCTCATCGCTGGCCTCGAGGGCGCTCTGGATCTCGTAGGAGGAGAGCTGGTCCAGCCCGCCGGTGTAGGCCGCGGCCGTGCCGGAGAGCACCGGGACCAGGAGCGGGGTGCCCGCGTCGTCCTCGTCCACGTCGCCCGCGTCGTCGGAGTTGGTGACGATGAGGGTGACGGTGACGTCCTCCCCCGCACCGAGCTCGAAGGCCTCCACCGGCGAACCGTCGGACCAGATGGGGGTGCCGACGTCGGCCAGGAGATCGGCATCGTCCAGGATGGCCAGGGCGGCCATCAGGCGGCCGTTGAGCTTGCAGCGCAGGGCGCCCGTGGTGGTGACGTTGAGCGTGGTGGCGCTGATGGAGGCGCCGTCCGCGATGGCGCTGCAGCCCTCGAGGATCTCGTTGCACTTCCAGATGTCGTTCACGATGCGCTGCATCAGGGAGACGATGGTCTTGGGGTACCAGCCCTTCTTCTTGGGGCTCCAGGAGAGAAGGTTCTGGACGGGGCTCTTGCCGAGCTGGGACATGGGGGACTCCTCTGAGTGGATAGCCTCCGGACCTCCGGAGGACAGGCTGGTGAGCCTGCACTACCGCTCACGCGGTGACAGGATCGTAGCACTACTCCGCGCAGGAGGCCAGCCGGGCTCGGATGCGCTTGGACTTCTTCCCCTTGCGGAGATTCAGGATGGGGTTCGGCCCCTTGCGCTTCTGCTTGTCCGGGGCATCGCCCGTCTTCGCGGTCTTCTCGTGTCCGGGGGGTGCTTCGTGCTGTCCGGGACTCTCGGCCTCGGCCTGCAGCTGCGCAGCGTCCTCACGCTGGTCATCGGACCTCAGCTTGGTCCCGCACTTCTTGCACTTCACGTCGTCCCGCGTGCACGGGGTCTTGCACTTCGGGCAACGCGTCGGGGCGTAGTCGTCCGTGGGTTCGGTCTCGGCATCCGCTTCGTTCGCCAGCTTGTCCAGCGCAGCGAACACGTCAGCGTGCCCTCCGGTCTCTGCGATCTTCTCCAGCTCGTTGAAGTAGCTGGTCACCAGGGCATCGCTCATGGGCCTCCTCCGAAGAGTCGGTAGAGCGTGCTCTCCCGACTCTTCTGCTCGTGTTCGTGCCGCGCTGAGAGGACAGCACGGAACTGCTCGTTGGCAGCGCGCTTGCGCTCGGCCGTAGCGTAGACCCACTGCCCCACGCTCTTCTCACGCGGCTGCATCGTGATGGTCTTCCAGAAGCCTCGAGGGAGCGTAGACACGTAGCGCTTCACTGCTACCCGACGCTCGCTCTGCGGCCGGTGGGCCTGTCCACCGGCGCGCACCCCGCGGGCCTCGGCCTGGCTGATGCGCTCAGGGTTGTAGTGCCCGTCCACCAGCTGCACCAGCGTCGTGTTGCCGAGAGACAGGCCCTCCGCACCCGCGCCTGTGATGATGATCGCCTTGATCTTCCCGGCCAGGTAGTCGTCGACCGCCTGCTGCCGTGTCTCCTCGGTGATGCCCTTGACGCCCTTCCCAGCGAAGATGCCGAAGGGGATGCCCCGCTTCTCGAGCCCCGCCTTGAGCACGTCAACGCCCCCGTGGACCATGTTGGAGTACATGATGATCTGGGCGTCCGGCGTGCTGTCGATGTGCGCAGCCGCGTCGTCCAAGATCTGCTTGATCTTGGGAGTGGCGTCCGCCGCCTGTCCTGGCGTCATGCTCGGCTGCACCGTGTGGATGCTGTTCGACACCTGGCGAGCACGCATCAGCCGGGTGAACACCGTCATGGCCTCCCGCTGGGAGACCGCCTCGCCGGCGGCGATGCGCGCCTGGAGCTTGGGGTCCACGCCCTTCATCGACATGCGGTAGAGCTTGAGCTGCTCCGCATTCATAGGGACCTCTACGGTCTCCACTTCCTTGGCCGGCTTCTTGTCCGCGTCGAGGTCCTCGATGTAGTGGATGTGCGGACCGATGGTGCGCTTGAGCTCCTCCTGCCGCACGATCTTCTTCGCGTAGACCTTCCCGCCGAACACCCCCTTCTGCCCGGTGGGCACCCGGCGCACGTAGCGCTGCTTGAACTCCTTCCGGGTGTGGTCCTGCCCGGCGACGATGTTCAGCAGGGGTACCACGTCAGAGGGGTCGTTCTGCACGATGGAGGCGGTGAGCGGGATCACTCGGGGGATCCGCGTACGGGCGTGCCGGATGGCCTTGTAGGACGCGCTCTCCATGTTGGTGAGTCGGTGCGCCTCGTCCACGATGAGCGTGTCGGGCTGGTAGGCGTCGATGTAGGCGTCTGGGTTCTGCCGGAAGGCAGCGTAGGACACCACCACGTAGTGCGCATCCTTCGGGATGTCCCCGGGGCGGTTGGCGATGACGCCCTTGGAGGTGGTGAACTTGTTCACGCCCTTGGCCAAGAAGTTCGACCGGAGGCCTGCAGGGGCCACGACGAGGGTGCGCTCCACCTGGCCCTTCTCGCGCAGCTTCTCCACCGCAGCGATGGCCGAGAACGTCTTGCCCGTGCCCGTCCCGTGGGCCGCGATGAGGCCCGAGGGCTTCTTCGTCGGGAGCTTGGTGACCGCCTTGGTGAAGTCGGCCTGGTGCTTCATCGGGGCGGCAGAGGGCTTGAGTCCGCCCCCACGCCGTACCCAGGTACGTCCTGCCTGGGCGTTCCCCTGGGCGTCGTGCCCCTGGTGCCCGGGCGGGAGCGTGCGCCAGTGACCGTTCGGCCCCTTGGTAGCGCTCGGGGGCTTGGGGAGCTTCGGGGTCTTCGGCCGAGCTGGGGCCTTCGGGACCTCGGGGGCCCGCGGCGTGACGGGCGCCGACTGCGCCAGCTTCTGGAACCACCGAACACTCATCCGCGGATACCTCGCATCACCAGACTATCAAGGTACAGCCGAATCCTCTCCTGCCGCTCCGCAAGATCGTCCTTGAGGCCGTAGGTCGCCGTCTCGTTGATCTCCCGCGTGTACGTGACCTTCTCGGTCTTCGCCTTCTCGACCTCGACCTCCTCGACCGAGATAACGCCGCCGTCCGGGAAGATCTGCTCCTCCATCACCGCGGGAGTGTGCTTCACCTCCGACACGTTCTCGTAGCGCGTCGTGGTGTACTGGTCGTAGCTGTGATCCGAGGCGTCGACATCGACCGCGATGGAGTGGAACCCTTCGACCTCGCCGGACTGCGACAAGATCATCTGCTCCATCTCACTAGTGGCGCCCTGCGTGGTAGGCAGCCCGATGACCTCCACCATGTTGGCCTTGGGCCGGTGCGTCAGCGACCTGGTGAACGCGTTGATGTCGAGCTTCGCGCGTACGGCAGACCTGTAGAGCACCTGCAGCGCCACGACGGACGCCGCCAGCGGCGAGTCCTCGGTGTCCAGGAGGAACTGCAGGTCGGTGAGGATCGTCTGCTCGATCTCCTCGGTGAGGTCGTCCGTAGTGACAGCGTCCACCAGGCTGTCGCACCCGAAGATGGGCTGGTAGACCTCCTGCCCGATGCGCCCCACGTCGTAACGGTCATCGAGGAACCCGTCAGCTCCCCGAGAGGTGAGCTCCTCGAGGGTGCGCTTCTCGGCGTCGAAGTCAGCGGTTTCATCGTGGTTACGGCACCCCTGCATCGTCACGTGGGTCCAGCCTCCCTGTTGGGTGATGCTGTGCACGAGCGTCTGCATGTGCCCGATGATGTGGCGCCCAGCCGTGCCTACCCGGCCGGTCTCCGTGACAACTACCCCGGGGTACCCCACCACCAGGTCGGGGGTGAAGGGCAGCGCCACGTTGGCCGTCCGCGGCGCGAAGCGCTGCTTCCAGAAGAGGTAGTCGGCCAGGTGGGCGAGGTACTCCCGCCGCGGGCCCTTGGCGACGTAGGCCTGAAGGTCGTGCTGCCAGTGCTCGATAGGAGCAATTCCGATCCACTTCTCGTGCGGGAGGAGCGTGCTGGCCATGCGCTCGTTGAAGCCCCCCTTGTCGTACATCTGCACGTCGAAGGCAGCGAAGTCCGGAGCGTAGAAACGCTCCGTGAGCCACTTGTTGGTCCCGGTGAACAGCAGGCTGGTGCGCATGAACAGCCTGGTGGGCTCCTGCAAGAAGTTGCGCTGGTAGGCCAGGCTGTTGATCTGGTGGGGCAGGATGACGTTGCAGGCAGGCGGAGCGAGGAACCAGGCATCCGGCTTGATGAGCTGGTAGTTCAACGTCGCGCCCGGGCGGGTGTACCTTGGGAGGATCTCCTTGAGCAGGTGCGCGTCCTGCTCCACGCTCATGGTCATGCCGCGCGAGGTCCCTTCCGGGTCGAACTTCGGGCATGGCACGGCCGTGTAGGTGTGGAAGACCGTCCCCAGCATGAGCTGGATGAGCTGCCGCGCCGTGACATAGCCTCCAGCACCCCCGACCTGGCCCTTGATGAACTTCTCGAAGTAGTCGAGCTTCATCAGCTTCGCCGCGGTCTTGTCCTCGGGGAGCCCTACGAGCATATCCCCGAGACGCAGCCGGTTGAACGCCTTGGCGTAGAAGAGGTTGGACGCGAAGAACATCTCACGCAGCATCCGCTGGATGCCGACGTAGAGGTTGGAGTACTCCTCGTCGACCTCGGCATAGTACGGGGCGTAGTCACTCGCGCTCTCGCCATCCTCGGTGACCGAGGTGGTCTTCACCGCCCCCTGCGACAGCACGTGCTGCTCATCGGAGCTCAGTTCAGCCGTCGCCAGCGAGTTGTACTCGTCCACCGAGATGGTCTTCCCCGACATGGTGTGACGGTAGCCTGCGAGCTTGGTCTCGGTCTTGCCCGTCTTCACCTTGGACTGCGACAACCACACGAACAGGTTGGAGTGCGCATCCTTGGTGACGACATCGAAGTGCTTGAGGCGGTCCAGCCGCACGCCCATGAAGGCGTTCTCGAACAGCTCGACGCCGGCGTTGCGGAAGTTGATGTAGTGCTGCCGGATGGAGTCCCAGTAGGTAGACGGATCCACGCAGGAGAGCACGCAGGCGCGCTGCTGGTTCTGCTGCTGGATGGCCAGGCCTGTCACCTCCCCGAGGAACAGCAACTTCCAGCGCCGGGGGTCTTCGACCCCGAGCTTGGTGAGCGCCACGGTGCCCGAGGTCCTCTCGTAGTCGTAGGTCTCGTAGTAGAACAGGGTGACCAGCGTGCGCGGCAGGATGTCGTGCACGGCGTTGGTGGCCACGATCTGGACCTCAGCTGTCGCCGGCGCGCCGTCGGAGAAGGTGCACCGAGCTCCGATGACAGGGACCTCCACCCCATCGAGGAACAGCCGCAGATTCAGCCTGGAGGCGATGGTACCCATGGGCGCTCCCTACATCGCTGCCATGTGAGTGCCCGCCCCTGTGCCGAGCGCATTCCCCATGGCGACCGAGGCGTCGCCGTAGCCCGCCAGTGCTCCGACATCCGCATCCGAGCTGACCAGCGACGTCCCGAGCTGAGTGGTGCCGCCGAAGACGCTGTTCTGGTAGATCTCGATCTCGCCCGTCAGCTCGTTGACCACGTAGTACGGCTCGGCGGCGATCTCGCGCAAGTACTCGGGGTAGTAGTCCGTCCGACCTTCGAGGGTCCGCGCATGCTCCGCGCCCTTCACCGGGTCGTTGGCATCCGAGAGGTCGTGGTAGTCCGTCACGACCATCTGGAAGTTGAAGGGGCACAACATGGGCTGGTTCTCTGCGTGGTCCACTCCCGTTCCCAGAACGTAGCCCCCGATCAGCACGTCATCGAAGCCGATGAAGACCCGCGCGCGGTTCTCCACGCACTTGGTTCCTCGCAAGAACTGGTCGTAGTTCGCCAGCCACTCGTTCTTCCAGTTGAAGTCCCGGGTGTTGAAGAGCATCCCCTGCACTGCGAGGAACTCGGGCTTCTCCCCGTAGAGGAACACGAAGTGGTCCCCGAAGGTCTCCACGATCTGGGCCTTCTCCTTCCGCTGGATGGTGACCCGCTGGAGGATGAAGTTGTGGTTGGAGGTGGAGCGCCCCCGAGGGTCCTCCGCATCGGTCACGATGGGGGCCGACGAGTCCAAGAGGCTGATGGGGGTGATGCTGCTGCCTCCCTCGCTGGAGGCGCGGTAGACCGAGATGAAGGCGAACCTGTCTTCCTTGGGGATGAGCCCCCAGAGGGGACGCCGCACATTCGCCTGGGAGAAGCCCGTCTGCTCCGAGCTCATGTCCGCCACAGCATCCGCGAAGGGATCCTTCTCCAGCAAGAGGACAGCCACTACGCCTCCGATTCCGGGTTGACCAGCAAGTCCTTGAGGGCACGAGGAACCAGGGCGGTCCCGTCAGCCTTCCCAGTATAGCGGGCGCCGGCAGCTCCCCGCACCAGCGCGAGAGCCAGGCGCTCGGGCGCGAGGCGGTCGAGCACCGTCGCGGTGACGATGCCGTCGGTCGTGACGATGCGCTGCCGTGCGGTCTCCGTTGCTTCTGCCATGCTTGCCTACTTCGGGCTGGCGCCCTTGAACTCGAGGTCCGAGAGATCGAGCCCATCGATGTTGGCTTCCTTCATCGCGCTGACGAAGCGCTCCACGGTGGTCACGAAGCGCGTGTTGGCCTCCACGTAGGCGGTAGTCAGTCCCTGCCCGGTAGCGCCCTCCACACCGGCCACCTCAGCGCCGCCGGAGCCCCACAACTCGGGGTTCTCCAGGCGCATCTCCTTGATGAGGGACATGACCTCGTCGGCCCGAGCGCCGGAGCCGGACTTGGTCTTGAGCAGGCGCTCCAGCGCCGCGGACTTGTCGTCTCCCGTCATACCGATGCGCTTCTCGAGGAACTCTCCGAGCTCGTACTCGCTCTTCCCGCTCATCAGCCGGTTGATGCCAGTGGACATCGCCCCAGCGCCGTCGCCCAGGAGCGCCTGGAGCGTCTCCTGCTCGCCCGCGTCGATGGTGCCCTGCGTCTTGAGCGCTTCGTCGAAGAGGCCCATGCGGGCCGCAGCGCGCGCCTGACGCGAACCCTCGCTGGGCCCCGTCGGCGAGTTGAGCAGCTTCTTGGCGCGCGCCTCCATCTCGTCAGACAGCCGAAGCTTCCCCATCGCGCCACGGATACGCGAGTTCTCCGCTGAAATCTGCTGCTGGCGACGCTCCTCGAAAGGCAGAGCACCGAAGATGTCGAGCATCCCGCCTTCCTGCCGGGCCTTGGCCACCGCGCGGGAGCGGACATCCGGATCCGAAGTCATCTTCTTGTGGATGTGCTGCAGCTCCCGGAATGCGGGGGACTCTGCCCCAAGCACCTTCTCCAGCTGCTCCAGCTCCTCCACAGCGCCCGCGTTGAACCCGTTCTTGTCCGTGGCCTGCTCGGCCCAGGCACGCATGTACCGGGCCAGGGCTGCTCGGGCCTTCGGGTCGTTCTCCACAGACCCCTTGAGGGCGTCCCCGGCGTCAGACAGGCGATCCCCCGTCCAGATCCCAGTCGCCTCCACGAACTTGCCGAGCAAGCCGCCGCGGTCGATGTTGACGCCGAACAGCTCGGACGTGCCCGCAGTGGTGAGCAAGTCCTTGACCGCAGCGTCTGACCTGTCACGAAGCTCGGACAGGGTCATCGCCCCTGCGCTGATCGGCGTGCTGTCTCCGGAGACCAGCTTGCGCAGGTCCGTGCCACGCCGGCGGTCTTCCTCGGCCAACCCGCGCTGCATGACCCCCAACACACGCAGCCTCTCGTCCTTCGACGCCGCGAAGGACGCCATGGACGCATCCTCCCCCAACACCCCGATCTCCCTCGCCATGAGGAACGCATTCTGCTCCTCGTTGGACAGGTTGCCCCGACCCCACCTGTCGTCGGAGCGCTCGAGGTCCCCCACGTCGTCGAGGTCACCGCGCATGGACAGGTCCCGCAGCTTCGCCTGCTGCTTCTGAGAGAGCCGCAACACGGCCGACGCGGACGGAGCCGATCCGGGCTTGAAGCCTGTCTCCAGCACCGACTGCGCCCGCTCCATGTCCTGCGTGCGGATAGCCACTCCCTTCCCGAGCTGGATGACGTCCTTCCCCTTCGCTGATAGCCCGCGGCCGAGGTGCTCCCCGATCAGGTAGGGCCGGTACAGAGAGCGCGCGCGGTCACGCTCGGACGGCATGAGCCAGCCGCCTTCCCGCCCCGACACCTCTCCCGTGAGCGAGACGATGCGCCCGCTCCGGGCATACTCGCGAGCTGAGCGAAGATGCTCGGCCCCGCCGGCCACGTACTCCCGGCGCCCGGTAATGCCCTCCATGAGGTTCTGGTACCCCTGCCCGTAGGACGCGTAGGCAGCGGCTCCCCAGTCCCGCGAGCTGTCCCACATCCCGCCGAGGCCCGTACGGTCCATGAGGCGGTCCCAGCGCGACCCGACGGAGTAGTGGCGGCGGATGTCCTCGTAGGCGCGCTTCTGGTCCGCAGCGAACTCCTGCTGTCGCCGCTCGGCGAGCGCCTGGGGCATGGCCATGGTCTGCTGCATGAGCATCTTGGCCTCTTCGCGCCCCAGCCCCATCGTACCGAGCATGCCGATGACGCCTCGCTCGGAGACACCGCCGTAGAGCTGCCGCTGCTGGGAGGCCGCCATGGAGACCATCGCCATGCCGGCGTAGGGCATGAAGTCTTCCCTGGCCTCCCGACTGCCGGCAGCGCGCAGGACTCCCAGACCGCGGCCTGCGGCGCCGGTCACCAGGGACTCGGTGGTGACGTTGGGGTTGAGAATGCCTCCCAGCCCCTGAGCCCCCCGCCCGTAGGCGTTGGCGATCATCACGCGGCCCCTGGAGGTGCGCAGGAAGTCCATCTGCTTCGCCGCCAGGCGAGCTCCGACGGACTCGACCCCACCCATCTCCATGACCTCGTTCTCGTCCATCATCCCGTGGCGGACAGCGTAGGAGACCGCCTCGGTGGACTGCTGGAACGCCTCGGAGCCGAAGCGCCCGCGCATGCCGCGGCTGCGGGCATACTGCGAGCCCGCACGGCCGAGTGCGTTGTAAGTCGAGGTCGAGATCCCCGTAGAGGCCGAGCGAGCCTGCATGCGAGCGGCCTGCCCCTGGATGTCGCCCGCGGAGTAGAAGCCCTGCTGCCGGAGCTCGCCCATGACACCGACGGCGTCGTCGAGCGAGGTCTGGAGCGTCTTGGCCACGTCCTTGACCACATCGAGCATGTCGCGGAAGCGCGTCTTGAACTCATCCACCGACTTGGTGGTCTGGAACAGCTTCATGCTGTTCATCTCTTTCGCGATGGCGCTGACATCATCGACGCCTACGCCGAGCTCGTCGGACATCCCGCGCAACATG
>Ga0208019_1000003_pt1 | contig 131916 bp, 122 predicted proteins | sample CB_VirMetaG_5_FD_184540 | JGI IMG/M metagenome (GOLD analysis project Ga0208019, IMG submission 184540) | Freshwater to marine saline gradient viral communities from Chesapeake Bay - CB_1508_1D Viral MetaG (SPAdes) (version 4) | ecosystem: Environmental > Aquatic > Marine > Coastal | place... | reverse complement strand
GTTTCTTCTATTCTTTTGATAATGGACACATCGGAATCACACGCCCATAATAATAATGATAATAACATTATAACTCCACTTTAAATAAATGTTTTAAAAATTGTTTAACAAGGTTTTCCTTGCATTGTTCTGTTTCGCACTCTTGAAACTTCCAAGAATACATTGTTTTGTTATTTTCGATAGTTTTTCTTAATCTATTAGCTTCCTCTTTCATAACGGGCAAGACCTCACTTAAATCTTGAGGTATTATTTGGTACTCCTCAGCAATTTGCAGTAACATTGCCCAATCGCCTTGTTGATAAGCAGCTGAAGCTGCTTTAAAATCTAGTGTGGTTCCTTCATGCTTATCTGGATGAGTTGCCATCGCAACTTGTTTGAACAACTGATGAAATTTCTTCTTTTCTTCTTTCTTCTCTACACTCAAAGGAACTAAGCCTTGTTCATTGTTTTTCAAATCTGGAAAATTTGGCTGCGATAAAATTTTTGAAACTCGAGTTTCGTGTTTTTGATTTAATTCTGACAAATTTACTCCATTGTCTTGGCACCATTGTCTATACCAAATCTCAAAGTCTTGATGAGCTGTTGCCAAAACTTCTTCTTGATATGATAATTCTGATCTTAAAAATTTTAATTCCATAATATGTTTTTTGTACCTTTTTCTTTTTATCTCTAAATTCATTATAACATACCTAATCTGATCTGTCAAGTGCAATTGATCCAAATTCTTTAGCTTTCATTAACCATTCCGGTGGTCGCTGGGTTTCTTGAGCTAGTTCTGAAGATAAATAGTTTCTATATTTATCCCAAGTTGATATATCGTAAAAATGTTCAACTTCTAATGAATTGGCTTTTGTATTGTCTAGTTCAATAAATACATCTTGTAGGTCAAACCAACGTGCTGAATATCTTTCTTCTAGTGGTAGTTTGGTTCTTGGTATTCCATCTGCATCTACTTCGTTGGCAAACATTTTAGTTCCTTTGCGGATCTGTCTGCGGAAACGGATAAACTCATCTTTGCCAAATGAAAACGAGGTATGCAAGTTTTGTTCCGTGGTTTTACCCTGATGCGTGATGTAGAAATTCTCTTGGGAGGAAATTTTTGGACGGTGCTCTCTTAATAGCTGAGGATTGAAATAACCATAGGGAAACGAAACCCAATATTTATTTGGATAAATCCATTTTGAAACTGTGGCTGAAACCCTAAAAGCTGAGAGAGCTCCTTCAATAACAGACCAAGCTAAACAATCCCTTCTGAATCTATTCTTTGGATGAACTGGAACATAAAAGATAGGGATTCTTTTTTGTCTTGCTGTTGGTTGTGGGTCCATTGTCCTCCACGCCCACACAGGGTCTTGAACAAAGTCTCCGATGCGATGTCTTACCAATGGTGCGGTGTCCTCATAAAGACAAACCCAAATGGTCTCACAGCCAGCCCAAGCACATTCCATTATTGCAGCTTCAATCATTGTATAGTTGGGAGCAATAGGCATCATAAAGTCAGGCCATTCCATTCCAAAGTCAAGAGGTTGACCTCCGCATGGAACTATTCCGGCGAGGTGGTAAGATGAGCCATTAGTAGTTTTTGTGTCAAATTCCATAAGTTTGTTCCTTTCTTATCCTCCCAAGATAAGATCTCCTCTACTTGTGTTTTATTGTTTACTTCCTCAAAGACTTCACGATACATATGCTCAATTGCTATAGCATAATGAAGTGTTCTTCCTTTCTTATCATAACCATTAGCAGTACCTCTTATTCCCACTTCTTTCATCATTTTAAGCGTCTTAATTCTCGTGTAGACCTCAGACCACTCTAAGTCTTTTAACTCGCTTCTAGGCACCTTAGAGACCGCGCAAACGTCCTTTACATCTGACCTTGTGCGAGGTCTTGTTGATCTGTGAAATAATAATAGATGACAGAGATCTTCTTCGGGATTTGGGATAACTTCCCAATCATGTCGAGAACCCGAGGATACCGCAAACCAATCATAAACCATAAGATAGTCTTTGGTGTCTCTGTCGAACTCTATGAGTTTGTTATAATGAACTTTCATTCGCTTATTGTCGAGACCAATTATGTTGATGTGGTCTTCTTCCATTCTAAACGACTGAATATTATTTGGGAAAAGAACTAAGCCAGCCATTGCTAAGAGAAAGGAAACACGATCCCATACTTGCGACTTCTTGTGTTCTCCGCCTCTTTTAAATCCAATAAAGGAGAGATCCCAATTGCGTGGAACTTCTTCAAGGACGAAAGGAACATGAGCGATATCAATAAGAATTGGAAGGTTCTTTTTATAAGCATACAATAAAGCCGTTAGAGAACCACCAAGAACCAATTCATCAAAATAGAAATCATTCAAACGACACCTCTGTTTTTCCAATACTTTATTAACTTCATAATTTCTTGTTTTTCTGTTTCGTTGGCTTGATTATATAGTTCAACCACTTTACTTCTTTTTGTTTCATCATTTTTACCATTTGTCTGGTCGATCAAAATAGAATGCATTAGGTCATCCAACTCATTCACAATTTTTGAACTTATATCTATTGTGTTGTCTTTGATAGTGTTGATATTTACTTTATGTTTTTGTAATATTTCTAAAGCTTTACTTATTTCCTCAGACTTTAGCAGGTTAAATTTATCTTCTAGTTTGTCTCGGGCAATAGTACTAACTCTTCCTTGAGATTGTTCTCTAGCAACTGTAGTGACAGCTGATTCAAAATCAGCAAGATTATCATAGGTAGTTTGTTTTGGTTTGAATTCTTTATCTTCAACCATATCAGTAAAGTTTTCATTTTCATCTAAGTAGCCTGACAATTTCATTGCTTTTATAATTTTATTATACATCGTTTTCTTTTGTTCTATTAGATCTTTTGGTATCAATTCTTTTATTCTCAAAAGATCAATAAATAAAGAAGGATAAGCTTCCATTATTAAGGCTTGTTTGGTAGATCTTAAAATATCTGTAAACTCTGGCTCCAATTCAGAAACTATCTCTACAGAGGACATTTGCGATACAGGTTTGGTAAAAGGATCTATCTTTCTGTCTTTATTTATCAAAGCTTTATATAAGGGACTGATAATAAAACCTAACGATTTCTTAAAATTTGGAGATTTTTTCATCTGGTCTACCATCCAACCTGTTCCAAACATCTCATCACTTTCCTTAGAAGTTAAGCCATTTTGATAGTTTGTAGAAAATTCTTTTTCTGATAGGATTTCTACTTTTTTATCTGATGCTTTTAAACCATCTGTTTGAGCAAAATTGTAACATGTAAGCCATATAAAATCAAATAAAAAATAACGCCTATGTTCTTTAGGTATATTATCAAGTTCTTTTGAACCTTTATACATATGATCCCTTGTTCCGATAATCCCTCTGGTTGTAGTATCTGAATACATGGCTCCTTTTCTAAATTTACCAAACTCTAATTTTTTAAATTCTCCTGGTGATTCTTTAGACATCAAGCTAGATATTTGTGTTGGTCTAGAAATAATGTTAACGTATTTGTTGATTTCATCATTAACTTTTTTCCAATCAGAAAAGAAAACATCTATTAATAATTGATTTTCTGAAATTGCATCTACAAATGCGCTAGCTCTTGCTCTAATTTCTCTAATAACTTCTTCAATATTTTCACCTTTACCAATATGCCATTTTCCGTTTTGAAAGTAAACTCCTCTATAAAGGTAATAAAGTAAACTAGTTTCTTTTGGATCTCTTATTGGTCCATAACTAGTAGCGATGTTTTCGAAATCATCATCTTCTGAATCCGAATATGCTTGAATATATTCACTTGGGTTGTCCCTGAACCATTCGTAGTTATCTTTCATCACTTCATCATTAGGGTCAATGAATGTGTTTACATCTAATGTTGGTTTTGTTAATGTTGAATCAATTAAAAGACCAATTGCAATTCTTGCTTTTTCTAGTTCTTCTTTTGAATATCCTTTTTCTTCTCTTAAGAGAGATATAGTTTCAAATATTATTTGTTTAATTAATTGATTCATTTCTTAGTACCTTTAATAAAAAGTTCTCCGGCATCATTGTAACTAGTGAGTTGCCGATGATTATATCATAACACCACCACTCAAAATAAACTAATTCATGATAAGATTCAAGAGATTTAAATGAATATGGACCTTTACTAATTATTCCTATTTCAATTTCATAAGGTGCTAAAACAAGACCAAAACCTCTCACCTTTACCAGATCACCGATAGAGAAGAGAGGCTTTGTTATTGGTTGTTTATCTTTCATCTTTTTGGCTTTGTTGGGAGTCCAATTTCTGTTGGATACCACCTTCCAAAAGAGTTGAACCATCTTTGATTATCGCTCTCTAGTTCAAGAGACATAAGTGTGAAAATCATGATTTTAAAATTTTTATGCATACTTTTCTCCGTTTCTTTGTGCTTTCTTTTAATTCTGTTTGTTGATCCCATTTGTTAACCCCTTTCAAGATAGGAGTGTCTTGGTCAGTATCTAAACTGCTTCTCGCTGGTAGTTCTTCAGGAGTGACTTCAAAACCTCTTAATTCTCCAGGATGATAATTGGGAGATGTTCTATCAACACCAGCAAAATCTTCTATTAAATCCCAAACTGAGTGTGTGTCAGTTTTTACAAAGTCATTTAAGGTCCACATAGCTTTTTGATAATCTGAGTCATTGTAAATTCCATATTTATTTTTTATTTCTTTAAATACATTTGGAGCCAAATATCTTTTTCCTTCTATCTCAACATAAGCTGTGCTTGCTACTTCTTCCATAAATTGTTGCCCTTTAGCTGTTGCCATTTCCATTGCAATCGACCAATCTAATGGAAGAACATTTTTGTATTGTCCTTCATATTCAATCGTAGCAAACTGTCTTGCAGGGTCTTTTCCATAAACCCAACTATCTGGATTGCCCATTGCTACTCTTATTAGTTCCATAAAGTTTTTGTCGGAAGATAAAACCTGTCTATATTGACCTGCTGTTATTCCCATCATGGGTAAAACATCATCAGAATCAATAGCACCAGGTTCTATATAAACATAATTTCCATTATCTGTTATATTTAAATCTTCACTATATTTCTTAGCATATTTATGCATTACAGCTACACCATCTATTTGTCCTTTATGGATTCCATCTTTAAATACAGAGTACATTTCACTCTTAGGATCAGTAAAAGTTTTTGACAAATTGGGATTATTTTTAATTTCTTTTTCTATTTCTTTTTTTAGAAGATAATGATACTTCTGTGCCTCGTCCATACTGTCCAAATCAACTTGATCTTGTTGTTCAATTCTTTCCTTACTTTCTCTTTCTAAGTCTTTTAAATAATCCCAAGTGACAGCTGTTCCTAAGAAAATGCCAGCTGCTGTCATTAATTGAAATAATTTATCTCTCCAATTTTCATTCAATTGTTGTTTTTCTGCGAAATGGTTTGAGATTGGTGGTAGAGAATAAGTTGTTCTTCTCCAGTTTTCAAATATTTTATCGACTTCTTTATAAGACATGTCTTGTTCTCCTATAAGACTCAACTGTTACCGGCCAAAGGTCTGTTGCTATTTCTAAACAAGCTTCCGCAACCTTTTGAATTTCCCATTGAGCACCTTCGTGTGTTCTGAGATCAATGAACTTTAGAAGGTTGCTCAGGTTAACTGTTCCATAATACTCTGTATAAAGATTTTGTGGAAGAATCATTCTTGCTTGTTCTCGACAAACACCAGCATCTAGTAAATTATTAAACGTATCAATACAATCCATTGTTCTTGCTTGTAGAAGCTCTGAGGCTCTCATTAAAGAAAGGGTTGGAAAGACTTGTGGGTTTATCAATTCCTCAGCATTTGAAGCTTGTCTGTTAGACTTGTGTTGTGTTCTAAAAGACTTTGGAAGATAGAACTGTAAATCCTTATCCGTATATCTTCTACTAATCTCATTATAAGACCACGTCCTATGACGATGGTGTTGTGAACGAACAAACAAAGGCACGACAAACTTGAAAGTAACAGAATTGTGCTCGAGAGTTGAAGTATGTTTGTGTTTAATAAGATAATTGATAAGCTTTCTGTCTCTATCATCCAGTTCAGTTTTTTCCACACCAAAGGAGACTCTTGCTGAATTAACCACAGTAAGATCGCTACCCATATGCTGAACATAAGAGACAGAACCGATATCATCATCGTAAATGGATATTGTTTTACTATATAACATTTATTCACCGACGTTTCTGACATTTGCTCTAAATTTGTTTTGATCTGCTGGTGCTGATGAAAAGAAAGGAATAACAAACTTAAAATTTCCTGCTTGAGAGAAGTCAGTTGTTCTATTTTGTACAGCTGGTCCGAATTGAACCTGGTCTCTTGTGTCATAAATGCTTTGTTGTCTAAAGTCCATATTTGGAATTCCTTTTTTTGTTGGGTGCAGATTTATCATTTGAAATTCCATTGAATAAGCTGGTCCTGGTAAAAGATCTCCTTGAGCATTTCTTGACATTTGCATTGATTCCTGTTTTGTTCCAACTATCACAGCATCTTGATTAAATTGCTTTCCTACAGAAACCATTTGGTCTAGAAATTCAGATTGTGACTGGTTTCTTTCAACTACCATTAGAGATCCTTCAAGTTGACCACCGTAGTTTCCGATTATTGGATAAATCTCTGTATATCCTCTTCTCTTTAACATCGATTTAATATGGAATTGCATTTCTTCATTATCCCATTCAAAGTTTTCGCCTCCACCGGGAGGTTCGTGAGCTGTAATAAAAGCAATATTTTGTACTCCGTTTGGATCTTCTACCTGCATTATGTGTTTTTTAACTTCTTGCTCTATTTGGGCTGGTGTAAGGTTCTGCATTTCTTTAAGGATCATTTCCTTTAATAGTTGTTTAGTAAGTTTCATCGTTTAATCTCCCATAGATGTAATTTTCTAACACTAAATAGTTCTTTTGACCCTTTATTTCTATTTCTGTTAGCATTCTTCGTTCAATAACAATAAGATCGCCAGGTTCAAGGAACAATTTGCATTCATCAGAAAATTGTATTACTCTTACAACAACATAAGGCGATTCTTGTTTCTTGTAATCTTGCGGTAAAGCGATAAGTGACTCTTTGGTTTCTTCTTCTTTCTCGACAAGTTCAACAAGAACATGTCTGTTGTATATATTTATAAACATTTAACCTCCAATAAAAGAATACTTGTCGCGCAAAGAAGAGTTGCCACAAGTTCTACTCAACACCCAAAGGTCAAGCAGCATTTATATTATAACACATTATTTATGTTTTGTCAAGTCTATTCTTCGTTTTTCTTTGCTTGAATTTCTTTACGAAGCTCTTGGAATTGGTTTCTTGCTTCGTGAAGTGTTTTTCTTGCACGGACAGCTGATGCTTTATAACCATAAGACTTTTCGTCTACTTTCTCAACATCAGTTAGAATAGCTTGTAGCTCTTCAATCAATTGTTCAAGTTTTTGTTTCATAAGTTCTCCTTTTGTTTATTATGAAATTATATTATAACATATTGTTTGTTATTTGTCAAGTTTTTTAGAATTATTTTCTGTTACTTTTTTACACATTTCAATAAAATAGTCTTGTGAATATGTTCTTTTCATAAAGTTTATATGTTTGTGAACCCATTGTATGTTGCCCAATTCATATCCTTTGGAACTATCAATTCTATCTATTGAGGCATCATTGTAGCGATTGTTGCCAATTGTCAATTCTACTCCTGATAAAGCACATTTTCTATCTTGTTTTAAAAACAGTTCCCATGCTTCCTCTATCGTAACCGTAACTGGGACTTTTGCTCTGGTTCCTTGTTTTCTCTCTCTTGTGACATGTGACGCCCACCAACCTCCAGAAATATCTCCACATCCGCTCCATTGATGATGTTCTTTTCCACTTTTGATAGCTTTACATCCACAAGATTTCACAGGTGATTTCTTTCTTGTCAAATGATCAGTAGAAAAAATCTTTTGTTTTCCACAGTCACATTGACAAAGCCAAGTTCTACTACCTTGTCTATTTGATGATGCTCTTTCAAGCACCAACAAGTGATGAAACTTTTTACCTTTTAATTCCTTTCCTTTCATAAAAAACCCTCCTTATTGGTTTGTAGTATAGTAAATAGTATTATATTCTTCTATTCCACACGCCAATAAGAAAAAAGTTGTTTTTATTTGTGTAATTAGGTAACGGTACAGGCACCACCGGCACAAGCCAATTCGCCTGTAAGATTTGTATTATCATCGATCTCAATTACTTTGTCTAGATCAACTTCTTTAAGGGAAGGTAATAGAGCTTCAAATTCTTCTTTGGTGCAGTCCTCAAAAGGAGCTTGTTTGTAAGAGTGATCTGAATAAGGAAGAACAGACAAACCATTGTAATTGTGCTTGTTCTCCCACATCCATTCTCCTACAGGTTCCCATTCGTCAGGCTTGATAGTAATAGTAGCAGAAACATTGTTGGTGTTTTGTCCACTTCTATGTCCTTCTTTTACCCAATCAATGTGGACTTGTTTTACTCTCTCCAAAAGATCCAAAGCTGATTCGTGACGTGTGATAGCTCCTTCAGGTGCTTTCTGTGGAACAGAAATAACTGCTGTGTCGTGAGGTCTAAAGTATTCGTCCTCAATCAATTCAGGATGATAAATTTGAAGGTAAGTATAAATAGACTCATTCTTCCCTACGCGGATTCTGCGGAGATAATAGTCATTATGCCACGCATGAATTCCGGAACTGGTTCCAAGAGTCAGAGAAGTTGTTCCAGCTGGTTTTACTGTAGTGCAACGAGAAGCTGGTCCGATTCCAATAGCAGCAGCAATTTGAGCATTCATATCTTTTACTTCCTTTGCGGCTTGTGGCATGTCCAATTGGAGGACTTTACCTGAGGCAATACCTGTCATTGAAACACCAATAAGATAATCTTTCTCTGTGTTTCTTTGCCAAATAGGACGAAGATAATGAAAGTCAGTATAAGCAGCTTGAAGTGTTCCAATAATAGCAGCAGCTTGTGCTCTTGCGTTATATTCCTCTTGTGTCTCGACATCAGAAACATTGATCTCGGTTAGATTACAGAATTGAAAAGGGCGAAGAGCAATTTCGCAACAAGGGTTACATCCATAATCTTTATCATTAGTAAAGTAGAATCCTGGCTCTCCAGCTCCACTAGCTTTTACACGCTCCCAGAGGTTCAAGAAGGTGGCTTTATCAATGCGGTGCCTCATTATGACTACCGAGTTGTTTGCACGTCCTCTTTGGGGGTTTTCTTCCCACCAAGCACCACTTTTAGCACCAAGCATAGCATCATCATCTGCTGAGAAAAGAGCTATTAAAGCTGCTCGTCTAATACCACCAGCCAAAACAGCATCCGCAACATGACAAATAATATCATGAACTTCAATTGTGGTCAATTGGTCTCCGTTTTCTTTTGATTGTAGAATTCCTTCAATCTTAACAAGACATTCTTTTAGGGGCTGTGGACCAGGTGCTTTGCCACCTGAAGTAACCAAGCGAGCACCTTTAGGACGAATGTCAGAGAAGTCAAAACGAATCTTAGAACCACCTGTAAAATAGCACTTCATTAGAGCATTTACAGAATCAGCCCATCCTTCGATTGAATCTCCAATAAGAAAACGACGGGTTCTTTTTCCAGAGGGTCTTTGAATAACTGGTAATTTTTCTATGTGATGATTTTGAACTGAATATCCTACACCAGTTCCTCCAAGAAGAAGAAACATAATTTCACCAAAAACCCTCATGTGATCAACAGGAGCATAAGCACAGTTGAAAATACGGTTTGGAGAAACATCAATAGGTTTTCCTCCAAATTGCATTGAGCGCATCGAAGGTAAAACCTTTTTATCGTAAACAAATTCATAAGCCCAATCAATCTCCTCTTTTAAACTGGGAAATTTTTTGATATGCATTTGCTTGTTTCTGGTAACTAATTCAGCCCAGTTTTCTCTTCTCTGCTCTTCGGGAAGGTAGCGAGCATATTTCATGTGGACTGTTATGTCCGATAGTATTTTGTTCTCTATAGCCATCTTGTACTCCTTTATTTTGATCCTGATAGTTTTGTATAATACTTTTGAAGACTTGATAATTGTTCTTTAGCAGTCAATTGTGGAGGCTCTTCATCACCTCTTCTATCTAGCACATCTATTGAAACAGTTGCCCAATCAACGGCAGCTGGAAAGACAAGACCATCTGGTCCGTTTCTATTTTTAGCAATAAATAAACGGCCTGCGTTAGCTTGTTTATCTTGTGGTGTTCTTGATAACGAGAAAATGAAGTCAGCAACAAAGCACTTATTAAAAGCTTCTGAAATAGACTCCATTGTGATAACTTCAGCATTAAGACCTCCACGGTTTGTTTGTGATGCTGTTATAAAGGCGCAATCAAATTCAGATGCAAGCCCTCTCAACTCTTCATAGATTCCTTCCAAGTCATGTCTCTTTTCAGCTCCGTGAGAAACAGGTCGAAGCAAATCAGCATAGTCAACAATGACAACATCAGGTAAGATGTTTTGCTTTTTTAACTTCTCCAAATGATTCTTTATGGACTTCGTTGAAGCAGATTTAGTTGGATATTCTTTGATAATTAGTTTTCCAGAAACATCTTTTATTCTTTCTTTAACAATATCTTTAGAATCCATGATATCTCGAAGATCAACTTTTGATAAACAAGAATCATAACGAATACCAACAACAGTGTCTGCAAGCTCTAAAGTATAATGAACAACTTTCTTTCCAAGTTTGAGGGCTTCAGCTCCAAGATGAACCAAAACCATTGACTTACCAGCACCAGTTGGAGCAATAACAACAGCTAACTCTTTTGAGCCAATACCACCTTTGGTTATTTCATCAATTTTCTGCCAACCTGTTGTTATTGGTTTGCGAGACTTTTTGATGTAACGATGATCTAAGTCTTTAAACCAATCGTGACCAAAGTTTTGGTCATTTCCTTTTGATAGAGCCTCATTAATTATTTTTGTAATTGAATCGTAATCACCTTTCTTGACTAAATCAGCTGATTCAAGAATAGCTTTCTTAAGACATTGTTTCTTACAGAAATCAACAGCCTGGTCTTTGATATAATCTCTATCTGTTAGCTCATTAGCTTTAATTCTACCGACAAACTGACTGACTTGAGATTGAACTGCTTTATCATAGTTCTTGTTTCCTTTCTTTACCTCAGTTTCTATTGTGGCAAAGTGTGGATGCCTTTCGTATTTGTTTCTATAGTCTAGAACTGTTTCTACTAATGCTCTGATATAAGCAGAAGAGAAGAATTCTAGTTCTAAGACCTCTTCTATTTGATCGCAAAAAGGTCGGTCTTCAAGCATCAATTGTGCCACCTTTTCTTGAAAGTCTTTGCCATAAAAGACAAAGGTATCTTTTTCCTTATTCATATTACCTCCGAGTGTTCAATAAGTATAACCTAGAATTTCTAAATGTCAAGAAATTATTTTATTAAATGTTGCAAAAAGCAGATCAAACTTTAAAGTAATTTGTCCGTCACGCATTAAGAACTTTTGGAATTCTATTTTATTCCATTCAGGTTCAAAATGGTTTATGGAGAATTCTACTTGTTGTTTTGCTACTGTTCCCATTACAGGTTTGTATAACTGCATGATATCATAATTGCTTTCTATTAAATCAAGACCTCCAAGTATGTTTTCATGAAGTGAAACCGGTTTGTCCACTTGTCTGCAAAACTCTGCAAGCGATTCAACAGTTTGTACCTCTGGGTCAGCCATAAAAGGAAAGCGGCTTTTGATTGTTTTAAGCCCAGCTCTAGGTATCCCTGGCAAGTTATCTGACTTATCTCCAGCAATGGCACGACAAAGGGCAAAATTATTGGGATGAATACCGTGTTCGTCCATGAGAGATTTGAAATCCACCAACTTCTTCTGGATTGGTCTCCAGAGGGTGCAATCTTCTCCAACGAGTTGAAAGAAGTCTCTGTCGCTTGACACAATGTACTTATGATAGTCTCGATATTTATCGTGCTTAACAGCATAAGCGATAATATCATCGGCTTCCACATAATCCACAACTGCTTGTATAATTGGTGTTTCATTTAGATACTCCACGAGTTTAATATATTGTTCTGCTTTATTAAGTTTTTGTTGTTCTTCGTTCAACTCGACCATTCTTCTGTTAAATCTTACAGGTTTGCGACCGTCTTTGTATTCCTTGTTCATTTCTTTGCGTTTAGAAGAGCCAGAATGACCGTCCCACGCTATTATAATCTCGTCAGGGCTAAACATACCACAAACCTTTTGAAGGCTCTTTAAAAAGCCAATACAGCCGCCTAATGGGTTACCGTCAGGTGCTAGTGTTGGGTTCACAACATAGTTTCTTAAGAACATGTTGAGACCATCAATTATTAATAGGTTTTTCATTCTTCCTCCATTAATTGTATGTACCTATCGAGACAATTCTTAACTGTTGTTGGATGCCATTTACCACCTTGTCTAGTAGTGAGTCCAATGGAATCTAGATCATCAGCAATTTTCTGAAAAGATTTTCCGGATGATCTTAGTTCATGAATTACAGGACCAAAATACATAGCAAATACATCTGCGTTTCTTTTCTTTGCTTCGTGAGCTAGATGCCTAACTTCTTCTAAATTAGGGTTGCCCAATACAACACCTCGTTCTTTAGCTTTTTCTAAGTGGTGCTTTATTCTTTCACTCATAACTTCATCTTTTTCTTTTTTCATTCTATCGCCTCCAATCATGGTGCATAATGAAAGCACCTGCTATTGGCAAAACAATAAAAACAAGGGCAAATAAAGCCCATATATAATCATAATTCATATATCCTCCGTTTTATGATGTTTATATTATAACACGAAAGATCATTTTTGTCAAGAAAAAAAATAATTTTATGGATATCTTCTATAAACTACATCTGGTTCGCCATTTGAGTATTGAAGTATTTTGTGGTAAGGACTTGTTGTAATTTTAAAGCCGCTTTCTACCACTAATTCCATTTTTTGTTGAGGAGCGGAGGTTGGATTTTGTTGATAAATTTGTACTGCTGGAGCATAAACAGATTTCTTTGGATTAAAAACATCAATTGGTTTATAATTCCAATCACTTGGAGCATATTGTGGGTCCCATTCAAGAATTTGGTATACTTCTGTTAAACCTAATGAAGCATAGTAACCTCCAAGACCACCATCAAAATGATCTCCGGAACGTCCACCAAAGTTATCTCTTGCGTAATCCATTAATTTTTTCAAAACTCCTCTTCGAGAACCATTGTTCCAACCAGAACCCATATGTCCGTTTTGATCGCAACCCATTCCAGCTGTTTTGTCCTCTGGCATTACTAGATACATTTGAGATAGCTTCTCTACTGTGTACATTGTCAGATATTCAGAATTAGAATTCTGAGCTAAGCCATTATAGAAAATTTTACAATATTCTAGGTTAGGATTGTCAGGTGTCGAAAATATAATGTTAAAGTCTTCTGTAAATTGTTCAAATAAAACAAGATCATCAGATAAAACTCGTGTATTGTGTTCTGCTGACAACATTTGTTGTCTGGTGGCTTTAATAGTTGGAATAGTTTCTCTAAATTCTCTTAAAATTCTTATTTTCATTATATTTTCCTTAAATCATTGTCTGGTGTTATTTCATAACCATCAATGTTTCCAATGTTAAAATAATCAACACCAGGAAGTTCTGATAGTTTTAATTTCGGGAAGTGCCCTTTGTAATAGAAATAGGCGGCTTGTCCTACAATAAGAGTAAACATCAAAGGAACTATCTTTGGCGATGTAATTTTTAACTGATTGTTATAAGCTATCAATTCACCAATCAAAGAGAACTCTCCAATAACTGATGGGTCTTTTTCATGACCTCTGGCTCTAAGGTGTCCATAATAATCATGAACTGCTCTGTTTTGTAAGTTTGTTTTTATTTCTTCTGGATCGTCTGATTGAAGAAATTGAGATGAAATTTCAAACTTACCTGTTTCTTTCATTTTGTCTGACATTTCTTTTGCTGAAACATAAGGTTGTCTGTCTACATATTCAATGTTATAGATCCCTTCTATTGGTTTGTGTAATGAAGCTGTTTTGCTTTGAAATTGCTTAAATTGCTCTAGACCTGAAGGTGTAGAGTCAGGAGCTGCATCATAAAGATCGGAAATTATTTGTGCATATTTGTCCCAACCGTGTAACTCAACCCCATTTTGGTAAGCTTTATAAGCATCTCCAGGGTTTGGATATTGTGTTGCTTGTAAAGAAGAAGAACCAGCTTTTTGTGTGGGAATTCTAGTCCCAGATTTAACAGCCCAAGCTTCGTTTATTGCTTCGTTTATAAGTTTATAAAGATTACTTTTAGTTAATTTCATGTCATTTCTCCGCTTTAGTAAATAGGGTCTTTAGAAATAAAAAAACCCCCAAGCGAATGCAAGGGGGCTACCATCAACAACAGGAGCATTATGTTAATCGTCTATGTCGTCTGGAACAATGTTTGAGCCAGATGACTCAAATTTATGTATTAATTCTTCATCCATTATTTCAGAAACTATTTCTTTAAATTCTTTATCTTTTAGTTTATCCATCCAATCTTTAGCTCGGAATTTATGTTCTTTTCCTTTGTGCTCCAGGACACACCAACCACCAGCGTTTTTATAAGAAGATGATTGTTTTATTACCTCAAGCCATGATTCTTCATCCATGATCCCAACATTATCTCCCCAACGGATTTGAAAAACGCAAATTCTATCTTGGGTTCCAAAGCGAGATTTAACTATCTTTGTTTTAACCTCAGATCCAACTCGTCTTCCTGATTCATCAAGAACAAAAGATTGCTTTGATTTACGACCTGTGAGCCAAATACGAAGTGAGCAGAAGTACTCTATTGCTTTACCACCAGGTGCTATGTAAGGTGTTGTTAAAGCCTCAGCTATATTGCTTGTGATGTTTGTTTTTAATTGATTTATAAGAATAAGAGTGTGTTGTCCATTTGCTAAAGGAATTGTTAGTTTTGGAAATGCTTTAGCAAAGATTCTTGGCTTAACGGCCATTGAAGATTGAGGATTGAAATCGCCTTCTAAGTCTTTATCTGATGGTGTTGCTGCAATTGAATCCCAAATAAAAACAAATTGTTGTTGGTCTCCGTATTGGTTCATCATATCTTCGATTGCTTTTAAAACTATTTCAACTGAAACTGCTTGAACATAAAGAAAGTTATTATCCATGTCTATTCCAGCATCTGAAAGAAAAACAGGATCTATCGCTGATTCTGCATCATAATAAACCACAAACTTTCCTTGTTTTTGTGCTTGAGCTGCTATTTGAACAGCAAGATAAGACTTACCGACAGATGATAGTCCAGCAATTTCTGTTATCTTTCCAACGGGAATGCCTCCCATTTTTCCTTTACAAATAATAGAGTCGAGCCATCTTGAACCTGTTGGAATCCAATCTTTAACTTCAGTTGGATTATCTTCTCTTAGGTCATGTGCTGCCTCAATTCCCATTGATTTATTCATTGACTTTTTTAAGTCTGCTATATTGATTTTTCCTGCTTTTTGTGTTGCCATTTGTATTACTTTTCCCATTGTTGTTTCTCCTTATTATTATGGTTTTTTATTTTTTTACAAAATTAGAATATTTTTTCTTTAAATATCTGTTAGAATTATTGACCTGATCTTTGGTCCAAATGCTAGATAAGATTTCCGGACTCCACTTGTCTTTTTTATTATGTATTGTTTCCTTTGGATATACTTCTTGAATTTCAAAAATTGCCCCAATAGCTGAGTCTAAGATTCTTCTATATACTTCAGTTTCTATTATTGATTCAATACCTGTATTGAAATCCTTAGAAATTTGCTGAACTCTGTATTTCCACAAAGGATTATCTTCATTTACAGTTATCGTGTAGGCATCAAAATTGAATTGAACGAGTGGTAAAGTTTCTCCATGAGATACTCTTCTATGGTTTGGGATGTCAAAGTTTTGTATTTTTTTAGGTGGTATTGTGCTTTTATTTTCTTTTTGAAATTTTGAAATTCTAGCTGTTTTTTGTTGCTCTTCAGGAGTTAAAGGAATAGTTTTTTCTGAATCATTACAAACCTTATCGCCCTTTTCTTTACCACATGTGTCTTGCTCTATTTTAAATTTAAATCTATCTTTGAGCCAATCATCAATTTCTCTTGTATCATCTTTTGCGCTAACTTCGTTTTCCAACCAATCTAATATTTCTTCCGGAAGATTCTGTGCAAATGCACTATAATAAAGTTCCTTCTCGATACCATCGAGAGATTTTCTATGCATTTCAATATTTATGTTTTCTGTTTCTGGTAACTCAAAAACAATAAACCAACTATTTGGTTTTGTATGAATTCCGCAACTAATCAACTGTTGGGCTTTAGCAGCTGGATGTATCTTTTGGTTTAAATAATTTTCATTCTTATAAGCGAAAGAAACAAAACCAGAGCTAAAAGTCATTATTTTATCTCCTTGAGGGACAAGTCCATAGTGAGCAATAGTTCCTTCTGGAATGTTATTACCTTGTAAGGGAAAGTTTCCATATCTTTTACAAGAAGATAAATAATCTAACAAAGGTTTAATCTTGTTATCTCTAATTTTTTCATTTGTGGTTGTATTTTGAATTTCTACTTTAAAAGTAGTGCCAATATCTTTGAAAAGTCTCATACTAAGATAGTTAGAGATTGACCAACCTGTACCTTCTGATTTTCCGGAAATACTGGAGCTGTGGTCTAGTTGAAGGAAAGTGTCTTGATCATCTGAATTTCCCAGTAGGACCATTTCAGTACCTTCAGTATCAATAGTTAAATATTGAGAAAATTTATCACAGACCGGAGTATTTGTCCAATGTTCATTATAAGGGCACCAAATATCTCTTAAACCATAGTTTCCTGTTTCTTTGTCTTTCTCTATAATAAAATAAGTTCCTAGTTCTTCTCCCGCTTTTTTAGTTCTGTATAACATAGCTCCATGCAAAAGATATGAAGTTTTTGCTCCAATACCAAAGTTTTCTGAAGTTTGCTCTGGATTTAAATTATTAGTATATGCAACTGTCATAAATGCTTCTAAGTTTTTTTCTCCAAAATACTCTCCATTATAGTTTATAATAGATAGTTTCTTAGGATATTCCCAGTCTCTTGTAAAATGTACAACCCCTCTTACTTCTCGAGAAAATCTTTTATTTGCATCGTGACCGTTTATTGCTGCTTCCCTGATAATCATTTCTATTGGTGTTTGGTTTCCTATTCTGTTTATTATTTCTGTTAATTGTCTTGCTGGGTCTGGTGTACTAAAATATTTTGGCATAGTATCTCTCCTTGTTGATAGTAAAATGGGAGTCATTTCTCAACGCAGGAGACTCCCTAACCCTGCATGTTCATTGTTTCGGAGGTACTATGAACTATTCTTCTGTTCCTTCTTCGGCAGGAGTTTCTTCAGAACTTTCTTCTGTTTCTTCCTCTGCTGGAACTTCCTCGGAGCTTTCTTCTGTTTGCTCTTCGGTAACTTCTTCTTGTGTTTCTTCCACTTCAGCTTCTTTTGATGTGTCTGTTTCTTCTTCAGCTCCACATGCAATAAGTGCTAATAATAATAAATTAATCATTTTGTCTCCTTTATTTGATTAAAGTGCCCTCATAACGGAGAGGGCGACCGTTTCTCTTAAGCTCCCAATTTATCGAAGGCAGCATCAACAGCATCTTGCTCACCATACTTATAGGTCTCGGAGGTTGAACCTTCAGAGCCGTCAGTAGAAAGAGCTTCGTTCAAAATAGCTTGAACATCAGCCGTTGTTTTTCGCTCAAACAAAGCACCAATGTCTGGTACCGAGTTAAGCAGAGCTTCGCAATCAGCAACATCATCATCACAAAGAACGGATGGACGACGGCGAGGCTTAAGAGTGGTTTTTGGAAACGAACCAGGAGTTCCAGGAACATCATAATTTAACACTATGTCAGTTCCAGCTTCAGCGTCTGTAATATCACCATAATCAGGATCTAAAACATACCCCAATAATGTTTCATAAGCTTGCTTACCGTAAGCCCAGATTTTAACGCCTTCTGATTCTTGTCCTCTAACCAAGATTGGAGAATAATAACGTTTTCTGACAAATAATTTCTTAGCTTCTCGCTTAGCAACTTCATCATTGTTTTCAACTCCTTCTTTCCAAAGCTTTGACGCGAAATCACAGATTGGACATTCTTCATTAAAGTTCTTCTTAGGACAAAGAATCCCAGGATTTTTACCAACATTATAATGAAAGTGATATTCCTTGAACGGATCTCCATCTTTTGTTGGAAGAATTCTAATTGTTTGGTCTCCTTGTTCTGGTTTCCATTTGGTATCTTGCTGTTTTGCAGAGTTACCATTTTTTGATGCGTCCAATTTAGCTCGCATTGCTTCTAGATCTAATGCCATAATTTTACTCCTATGTTGTTATTATTGACTTAACTGTCTAAGGCAAAGACACTTTGTGTCTCAACCAGATAAATGCTTCCATTTTCAGTCCTTGAAATAGGAAGATAAAAAGGGGCCAAGTTTTTTATAAGCGTTGGTGATCTTGGCAAACAACTCGGAGGAAGTTATTAAAACTTATTTAAATATTTGTTTGTTGAAAATTTTGTTGAGTTAATTACCCGTTGATAGTTACTTCTTGTCTTTCAAATGTTGGTGTTTCTACAACTCTATTGTGATTAAACACTCTCCAGCCATTTTGATCAAGATCGAATACAACTTCGTGTTTTGTGTCAAGATAACGTGGCTTTTGTCCAGATCCTTGAAGAGATTGTGGAACAGCATTTTGCTTTAGGAAACGCATTGTTCGTGTAGAACCATCTCTTTTTGTGAAGCTTCCGGTGTAAACGTTAGCGTTGAATGTGAATGAATTTGTAGACATATATCCTCCTTATAAATTGAAATGTCTTAATTGTTTTGAGCGTTTTTAATTTCGGTTGAACTCTCAATCAACCATCGTGTTATTAATATAACATGTTTTTAACATTGTGTCAAGTATTTTTTTTATTTTTTTTAATTTTTATTTTTCAGCGATGTAAAGGGTCCTCCCACAAAAATGGGAGGAAAAGAGCAAACTTAATGAAGTTTTGTTTTGTTGTTTGTTATACTATTAATATAACATGTTTTGTTTTATTTGTCAAGTATTTTTTTTTATTTTTTATGCGGCTACTTTGTACTTGTAAACGACAGGTCTAGTTTTCACTCTATTATATTTTTCCCACGAGCCAGAATAAGTTTCACCATCATTGTAGACTGTATATTCAATGCCATAGTATTCTTTTGTTTCTTTTTCTTGAATTATCAAGAGTTGTTTAGAATAGCCTCTTTTATAATCTACATAAGATTCTATGGTCTTTTGTTCTACATAATCAAAGTAACTATCTTGTTCTTGGCATGTAAAGTAATTAAAATCTGTTTTTTGCAGGTATTCAAGAAAATTATCAGTGGATTCTCCCGAATAGTTTTTTTGAAATTCGTTGTAATCAAATTTATATTTCATTTTTCCTCCGTTTGTTGTTGATGTTTATAATATAACATGTTTTGTTTTATTTGTCAAGTAATTTTTATAAATTTTTTGCAATTTTTATTTTTTGTTGTTTTAAAGCTTCAAGTTGTTTTTGTGCTTTTAGTTTTGAAGAGTTTGTTTTTAACGCTTTCATCTTAAAAGAATAAGAATTTTTGTTCATTTCAGAATTTAAGTTTGCTTTTGCAACTTCAGAATCTATTTCTTCTCTTATATTTTCTATTGCTTTAGAATCAGCATCTTCGGAAATGCCATTTATTTGTTCAAATGCTTGATTTTTCAATTCAGCAGCTTTGTGTTGTGCTAGTTTAAATGATTTTTCTCTTTTTAGCTTGTCTATTTCTTCTCTATGAGATGCAAGAGATTGCATTGCATCATTGGTTTGTTCGTCAATTATAGAAAATTCTTTTTCTAAAATTAAAAGTCTGTCTTCAGTTTCATTTTTTTGTTCTAAAAGCATTACAGAACTTTCATCATCATTCTCAGATAAAGAAGATTCTAGGTAAAGATTTATTTCTTCTAATTTGGATCTTTCTTCTTCTAGAGAGTTTAGTGTTTTGTTCCTCATCATAGTTAAGCTTGCTACTGCTTTTCTTAATTTGTTATGTTGAGTTATTTTGTTATCAATTGCTTGTTCATATACTAGTTCTGGATTTGATTTCTCTATTCCTCCTAATAAGGAATTAAAAAACCCTGATATAAGGTTAGCTATCCTATTAAATAAATTCATGTTTCCTCCGATTGTTGAATGTAGTGAGTAAATTTAATGGAATAGAAAAACGAATGTTGAGATCCGTTTTCCCAAATTCCAAAGCTTGTTTGTTGTTTTGATTCTAAATAAGATCTTATTTTTTGAAGAAGTTGTTTATCTTTTTCTTTTGTTTCAGAACTTATACTATAATAATAACATGATTCTGTTTGGTTGTCAAGTAAAAAATATAAATTTTCTTCATTTTTTTCTAGTTCTCCGATTGACACGGTTCTAATTCTTGATATGTCTTTTGGTTCATGTAAATTTCCCATAATTGGTGTTGAATTTTTAAACCAGTTATAATTTGCAAGAAAGTTTGCAATGGCAGCATTTGCATTATCATAATAAGATCCAAGCGCTCCTTCTCCGACAATGTTAGAAATTAATTTATTGTCCATTAACCAAATAGAATTTATTAATCCTGATCTTGCATATTCTTGAAGAACGCCAAATGTAACATTATGTTGTAATTTTTGCGTTTTTGATAAGAAGAAAGGATCAGGAACAATATACATTACTTTGACCTCGCGATCTTTTATTTGTTCTAAAATTGCCAAGGTTGCTCCAGAGACCTTTGAAGCTCCGCAGAGGATAAACCAAATGTCTTGGTCGTTTCCAAGCTTAAGAGTTTTTGTTAGTTTAGGGACGCTAGATTCGTATTCTTCGTGTGTTTCACACTTTGGTAACCCTTTGCCCTCGTCTAACTCTATCGTCTTGTATTTGCCTAAATTTGAAAGCTTACGGCATATGTTTATGCCTGCATTGCCAAGTCCAATTGTTATCATTTTAATTCTCCTAAATTTCTTCCGACATTTACATTTACTTTGAACTTTCCAAGTTTTGTGTTTTCAAAGATTTCAACAATTTCTTTTATTCTTTGTTTCTCGGAAAGAGGCACATCCAAGATAATTGAATCGTGAACAAGAAATGCTACGTTGGTTTTGAGTCCTTTACAGTATTTTTGTATCGCGGATGCTCTATCAAGGAAATTATCTGAGGAGGTCGATTGGATAAGGTAGTTAAGCGAGTGGAAATCATCTGAAGGTATTGTTCTTCCAAATGGAGTAGATACAACTCCCTCCGCATAGTGTCTCTCCAATACCTTTCTCTTGTCATAGAAATCAGTTTCAATTGCTGTTGAAGTCGGATTGTAGAGCCATGCAAAAATCTGCTTCTTTGCATCATCTCGAGAAAGATTATTGTTAAAAATGCTAGTTTGATTGAAATCATGAATGTCCTCCGATGGTTGGTTATGTCCCGAAAGGGATAAAAGCGTTCTTAATTCTGCTCCGTTGAAATCAAGTTCAACAAACACATCCCATTTGGGAACGACAATGTCTTTAATGGTGTTCTTAAGGTTGAGGATAGGGAAAGACCCTTCTTGAAGTCCCAAGCGCCCTGTAATGGTTCCCCAAGGGTTGTAAATAACTCTTAAAGGTTTATCCCAAAAGCTGTTTGAAAGGTGCATTGCTTTTTGATCTCGTTGGGCATGCCATTTCCATTTTTCCTTGTCAACTCTGATTGGTTGTTGAGCTATTTCTTTACACATTTGATTGATATTATGCATTAATCGGTAGTTTTTTGGTTTTGGATTGTTTTCGATTGTCCATTGGGTAATCTCGTTAAGTAGGTTGTAGTAGTGCTGAATATCTTTGGTTGGAACGAGGTCATAAAAACAGATATCGTTTAAGTTTACCTTAGATTTAATGAAAGATTTGAGGTGAGCCTTGATTTTCTTCTCTCTTGCTTCCAATCTATCTTTCAAATGTTCTGGGCAAGCTTCATTTATTGATTGACCCTGCATGATTATCTTAGCTAAGGTAACGTCTCTGTCACCAATCAATTCTGACCAATCCCAAGTTGCTGTTAAAGTCTCAGGTAGTTCTCTTATTCTTAATTTTCCATCAGCAAAATAGCCTCGGCATTCTTTTTTATCATCAATGATTTGAAATATCATTAGTCCTCCGGTTGTTGATTACGCTTTCTCAAGAAATCGTTGATACCTCCTGGTTTGTAAACATAAAAAAAGCGATATTGTTCATTAATATAACTTAAGGCTTGATCTTTGTCAAGTTTTTTTTCAAAAAAAGTTAATTTTTTTTCTATTACGTCGAACTCTGCTTTATTAAACATCATGTTTTCTTCGATATTTCTTATCTGATTATAGATCTTCAACCAATATAAATCAGAATAATCAGATTTATTTAATTGTAATTTTAAAACATTATTTTGTTTTGTTATATTACCATTATAATATAATTCTTTATTATAAGGAAATAAATTTATATATATATTATAATATTTATACAATATATTATTTATATTATTTATATCATTTATATATGTTTTATTAAAAGAAGCTGTATATATTTGTTGTTCAGTATTTTGATTGTATTTTGATGAAAACTCTTTTATTCCATCTGATCTTGTACCAGCAACCATGATCCATGGACAATTTGACAAAACAAAGAATCCAAATTCATTTGCAAGATTAACATAATCAGAAAATAATGGAGAAGAAACAAATTCTTCTTTTTGTGTATCGTCTCCACACTTTAAAGGAGCAATAGAAAAAGCCAATCCAGATGTAAAAATGTTTGAATTAACAGATTTCTGCCATCCTGTCATTGTTAAAGGAAAATTTGGACCTTTTTGTGATAAAAATGATAAAAAAGACTTGACATAATGTTTAAATTGTGTTATACTATTATGGAGTTTGTTTGTTTTAATATATTCATGAAAATCTTGTAATAAGTTATTTGCATAGTTTTCATATTCAACACTAGGAGATACATATGAGTAGTAAGCTATAGGCGAAGATAAGTACGGATCTTGAGATTTTTCTTTTGCCATCCAAGCCATTTGTACTTTAAATTGTTTGAAAGCATCAACAGCAAAATTGATGCCCTGAATTTGTTTACCGTTATCAGATATTGTTTTTATTACATCATCGTTAGGGATGATAGTTTCATATCTGCTATTAACTCTTTGATAAAACACTTTCTCGAACAGATTAGGTTCAAAATAAGCATTTTCTTTTTCAAATGCTCCTTCTTCGTTCCTAAAGTGTCCAAACCATTTTGATCTTTCTTGAAACAAATACCTCAATGGTCTTGTTGTGTTTTTTCCATTGTATTTCATTAATTGTTGCCCTCGATAGTATTGGTTTCAAATACAGAGATAATTTCTCCACAAGCTGCTGAATCAGTTCCATCGCCAACACCAGCATTGGCTAGTGAATTAGGCTCTTGTAGCTTAGTGATCAATCCATCTAAAGTATCATCATTTCCATCTTCATCACCTGAAAAGAAGAATCTAGCTTCAATTGAGGTTTTAAACCCTTCAACCCCTATTGTAGTCTTAACACTTGTGATAAGGTGATAACCACCAATACCCATTAGTTTAGCATAATTCATTACATCATTATCGATAAGTTTTTTTGAAGGATTTCCAAATTCATCTCCACCGATTCCAAATGGGTCAACATATATTTGCATTCCCGGAAAGAATAAGAAGTTACCATAAAGCTCCATTGAAACATTGTAAACATTTGATAGTTGAGCAAAGTCACCAAGACCTCGATACCTCATCATTCTGGATTCTCGGAGATAAGTGATATTGGTTTTGCTAAAACTAACCTTTTTCATTAACCCTGAGGCTGCACCAATATGAAAATGATAGATTCCTTGATCTAAATCATCAGAGTAGATTCCTTTTCCTTTATGTGTTAAAGGTTTCGAATCTGGATAAATTGCAACAAATGTGTACATATCATGAGCACCTCCTGTTCCTGTGTAGGAAAGAGGAATAGTTCCACTAGTAACATAAGGGTGATTTAAATTAACAATTCCATATTTTGCTGAAAAATTGCTTCCTCTATTTGTGAATAATTTTAGCTGATCGTTTTGTTCTTTACTTCCAAACATTTGAGCTTGTCTGAAGAAAAGTGTTTTATCATGTTCTTTGTTATAACAAACTTCTGTTAAAATATCTCCCATCAAACGATTTGCAAGAATCAATATAAAATCCATTAATGGATAATTGTATCTTTCTGATGCCAATATTTCTTCTGTAAACCATTCTTTGAAGAAATCTAAAGATATTGGAATTGACGCAAGATTAACTTGAACGGTTTTTGTAGAAGGTGGGGTACCACTACTGTAGGGTAGGTGTTCATTAAATTCAAAATCTGTTAAGATAATGGAAACATTTTCTGTTCCTTGAACTCTTGTTCCATTTTGTTCGTAAAGACAATCCATCAAGACATAAAGCAAATCTCCAAGAAAAAAGAATTTTTTTGTTTGTCCTGCACTTGCTGAAAATCCTGAATCCAAACTAGTTTCAATTGTTGGAACATGAGTAAAGGTTCCTGATTGCTTAAAGGTTCTAAGCTGTGATTGGTCTGTTACTGTAACTGATCTTAATAAGCCATATTTAACCAATCTTCCTTGAATCGATCTAGAAGATTGTTTAGTTATCTCAAGTCTTCTTTGTTCAATTGCTGCTGTAAGTTTTGCTAATTGAGATTTTGTACATTTTCCATCTTTTATAAGATCTCTTAAATTATCTAATTCATCCTTAAGTTCTTTTTCTTGTTGTTGCGTTACCAATGCATTAAACTTGTAAGAGCTTAATAAAGCATCTGGATATCCAAAATAATTTATATTTAAATCAATCGTTCCATCATCTGCAATGTTAATATCATGATCTAATGCTGAGAACAAAAAAGATTTGTTTTGTTTATCAATTGCTTCAAAAAATTCATCTGGGTCGACTCCTTGAGAAGTGATAAGATTTCTAGTTGCCGGTGTATCTTGATAATTCCAACCAACATCAATTTTTATCTTGTAATCTACTGGTTTGTAAAACTCTCTAAAGAAAGCATCAACACCATCTTCAACAAGATTGTCTGATGTTGAATTAACAATTAAATCAAGAAATCTAAATTTTGTTTGTTGCTTTGTTGATGGGTTTGTACTAACTGTCATGAATGTATCTCTTTGTGCGACAAGATCACCAAAGTCTTGAAATTTTAAAGACATTGTTGAGCGAACCCATTTTTGTGCCGTAGCTGGTGTTTCTCCATCAAAGTCAAACGATATTGATTTTATCCCAACACCGCCACCACGAAAGATAGTTCTGTTTTTTATTGCTTCTTGATAATTGATTGGCTGTAAGCTTCCACCACCATCAAATTCTCTCTCAGTTGTTATTCCCGTGAATGGGACATCGATTGTTTCAATTACTCCTGGTCTATGCAATATCTTTTGTATTTTAATCTTTGGTACCAACAAGCCTTGAAGAACTGGTGTGATTTCCAAAAAAGGTTTAGCAGATGCTTTTTGAGAATATAAAGAAGTAAGTGTTTTTGAGCTGTTGCTGCTTTGCACTCTTAAAAATCTATTGCCAAAATATCCAAATTCATGAATTTTTTTATTCACAGCTAGCTCTGATTGATTGGTTTGATCATATTTTGTTGCAAGACCTTTGAGATTTAACAATAGGGCACATTGTTCTAATAGTTTTTGTCTTTCGGCAATTTCTTTTTTGGATATTTCATCTTCTTCGTATCCAAGGTTTGCGTTAGAACCGGTTTGTTTGGCAAGATTTTTTGCTATTTCTTTTAGTAAATTATCATCATCAATATTGGAGTCAAAAAATTCTTCTAAGTTATCAAACAATAATCCTTTTAGAATATTTACTTTATTTTCAACAATAATTTGAGACAGTTCATTTTGAGAATACTCAAAAGCTTGTTTATCCATTTCTTTTGTTAAATTAAAATATGATTTATTAGTAACCGGATCAGTGACCCTTGTAAGTTTATTGGTTTTTAAATTAATTGCAAATTGGTAATATTTCTCAAGTATTTTTTCTTCAACATTGTAGTTAAATCTATCAAAGCCTCCACGAAATAAAGGAGCGCTAATATCATATGTAAGAACGTTTTTTGCATTTCCTGATACTTTATTAGATAATATTAACAACGGATCAGAGTTTATTTGATATTGTCCTTTTTGAAGTATTATTGATTTGTAATTATCAAAACCAATTAAAAATCCTATAATCTTCTGATCATTTGGGTCTGGACTAGAAGGAAGTTTTTTGATCAATTTTTTTTCTTGTGGCCATGGACTTGGTGAATTAGTATTAGATGTTGCTCTTATCTCTTGTCCTCCATTAGCATGAGCTACTTTTCTAGCATCCCATACACGAGCTCCATTGAATGAAACAAATCCTTGAGAAAATTTAGTTCCCAAAACACTTTCAGAAAGCAATGTTTGTTCATTTCTACCATCTGTGTAATTTTTTAACAACATATCCGATTCATCTAATGTAAGTTCGTTTTCTAAATTAGCTAAACTACTAAATCCACCATATTCTAAAATAAAAGAAGTTGCAATTGAAATCTTTTTTACAAACGTATCAAAAGAATAAAACCCGGGTTGAACACCGTCTATGATTTTAGCCAAATCTCTTACAGCACCTAAAAAACTCTTTTTAATGTTTAAAATTGTTGGATCATTCCAATAATTTAAAAATTCATTGCTTGGTCTTGATGTTTCTAGTTTTCCAATTTCTTTTAAAAAGTTTTCTATTATTTCTAATTCTTTAGCATTTCCCTCAATTCCAGCAGGATTAATGCTCTCAGCATATGATTTTGTCTTAAGAATATCCATAATGCCAAGTGTAGTTACGACTCCACTTGTATTACTACTTACTCCCCAAATGTACCAAGTAATTGGATTATTTGTTCCATAATCCTCAATAACTTTAGTAGTAAATACTCTATTATCTTTACCGTCACCATGACCCAATAACCAATCAACATCCGTTGAATCTATTGAGGCTCCTTCAAAGAATACACCATCAAAATCATAATAATCATATTCAAATTCAATTGGAACACCATCTGAATCTTTGTATTTTTTAAAGTCGTCATTAGATATTTCATTTTGACCAGATGCAACGCCATACCAAATTTCAGGAGTAACTTCAGTATCAAGTATTTTTCTGTATCTAGAAGCATCTTCTGCTTCATCAGCTGAAACTTGTAACCATTTTCCATTGGTTTTAAGTTCTTTTACTATGGTATCTCTGATCGTCTGTATAATACTCATGTAAATAATCCCATTACAATTGAAAGGTTAGTTGGTATTCTTATCTCTTGTCCCTCTTCAACTTCCGCTTCTGTTGGAATAAAGTTAAATCCGGCAATAACCCACCATTTTGTTTTGTCTCCATAAAACTTTGCTGCAAGCTTCCAAAAGCGATCTCCATTTTTCCAATAATATCTTTGAAATGGAACTCTATTGTACTCAACCTCGGTCAATCTTTTAAATTGAGGAGTTTGATATTGAGTTATCTGTTGAACTCCGCGATCTTCAAATATCTCGTCTGTTCTGTATTCTTCTGTGTCGTTAATAACTTTATTTCTTGAATTGTATCTTGACATGCTTATCTCCTAGAAAGGCCAACTTTTATCACTCATTGGACCATTATTGTTGTTGAAGCCACCCATTCTATCATGCAGAGGAGAAAATGAAAAATTCAATGTAATTTCTCTAGGAACATTCTCACCAGCTCCAACCTCAACACCATCTGTTGTGTTATAATCAATTCCAAAAGAAGTAAAGAACCCTGGCAACATATCACTTTCTGAGAGGACTTCATAGCCTCCAACAAGTAATGGACTACATTTAACTGCATACAATGGAGGAGCTTTTAGAATGTTTGGTCTATCTATTAGTACATTACCAGTATCATAAACAGGATACATAGTTGAAGCCATAAGTTTTACTTGTGTAAAGAAATCAGATGTTTGTGTTTCTGACTCTATCTTGATACTAAATGATATTTCTCGAGTTGTTCCGGAATAAGTTTTTATCTGATCAATTCTTCCATAAACTGCTTCTTGGTTTATATTTGCAGAATAACTATCACTAAAGGATTGAATGTCACCAGTAAATGACCATATTTTATTTCTTGCAAAGGAATAGACATGAACCTGTTGATCTGTTTGATTGCCAAAAGTTTTTAAAAGACTACCACCCATTTTATTTTTCCTTTATTATTGTTGCATTACATTATGAATGTAAGCATCAAGTTGTGTTCCATCTGCAAGAACTAGTTTCAAGTTTCCAAATGAGTTGTTAATACTGTAACTTGGATTAAACGTATTGCTTAAAGAATAACTTGCAGATGCGCCTGCGGCTTGTCCTGCTATATACTTTCCACCTGATGCAATTGTCGCCATTGAATTCAATGTTGTCATTAGTTCAATTTTCTTTTGATTTCCCAAGCCTTCTAAAGCAGCAGAAGCATCTTTTATTCCCTCCGCTAATAGATAAACATTATCAAAAGCTCCATCAAGCATTGCCGAAGCAAATAAATTCAACTCTTTGAACATTGAAGATAAACTTGAAGCTACCATATCAACAGCATAAGCCACTCCTCCCATCGCAAGACCTAATAATAGTATCAAAGCAATAGCACCTCCTCCAACAGTTTGAACAGCAACTAATGCAGGAATTATTGCTGCTAGAGCATAGCCAAAAGCAAATAGTCCAAGTGCAGCTGGCAATGCAGATTCTCCAAGGCCTCCAAAAGCTTTAACAAGATAAGAAATACCAAATGCCGCAACACCAATAGCAGCACCAATTCCTATAGCAGCTAAAACCAACACACCAATTCCAGCAGCACCCGTTAAAGCAGCTGCGGCAATTATTTCTATAGCAGCTGCTATTCCACCAGCAGCTGCTGGCATTTGAGACCCAGCTACAACAGCAGCCTCTCCTGCTCCAAATAAACCAGCTGTTAAAGGTCCAAATAATGCCAAAAGTGGACCAATCGTACCGCTTAAAAATGCCCAAGCACCACCGAACAATACAAGAATAGGGATCAACCCACCAGTGTAAGTATTGATCCAAGCAATACCAGTAGCAAATTTTTCAATCAAATCAATAGCATATTCTAAAAATCCCATAAATTGCTTGTTTGCAACAATAGATTGAATCGCATTTGCAAACTTTTCTTGCAATGGTATAGTAGCTTTAACAGCATCAGCAAACTTTTGTTGAATATCAGCTTGTTTGTTCATTTCTTTTTGTGATCTTCTGTAAGCTCCAAGAGACATGCCGAATATCTGGTTTGCTTTAGCCATATCAGATATTCCAGCGGCATTTGCAATAGCTTTTTGAGTGAACCTATCCATTTGAGAGAACTGTTGCCCAGATGCTTGAACAGATTTAATAATTTGTTCAATTCTTTTGTCTTCATCCATCATTAACATTCTTGTTGCTGACATTTGAGACCCAAGAACAGCATTAAGTTTTGCTGTTGTTTCAGCAGCATCCGCAAATGTGTCAAATTTCTGTGCAATTCCAAGTAATTCTGACATTTCAACACCAGAGTTTCTTGCAGCAGCAGCTAAATTCTTGAATATCTTTATTGACTTTGTTCCTTGTGCAGCAAGAACTGACGAAGCAGCTGAAAAGTCTTTTATCATTCTTTGTGAAGATAGACCAATATTAGTCCCGATCATTGCAAGTTCTTGAGTTAACTCGGCAGCTTGTTTATTAGACACACCCATTGATTTGGTCATTATATTTAGGGTTTGTGTAAACTCTTGACCTGAAACACCAAGTCTTTGAAAGTCAGCTCCCATTGCTCCAAGCTGTTTTACTGATTCAAATGACATATCGTTCATTCCGATAAGATTATCATTGAAAGCTAAAAGAGCTTGAGAAGTGTTCTCCATGGATCTTCCCATTTCGTAACCTTCAAGCTTAACATCTGATAAAACATCTTGAAACTTAGTTCCAGCACCTGTCGCAGCAGCCATTTTTGCACCAGCAGCATCAATTTGCAAGGCTAGTCCAACGTAAGACTCCAAAATAGAAGCGGCAATATTTTGAGCAGAGAACATTTGCTTTGCTGCTTTAGCAAACTTCTCTTGTTCTTCTTTTGAAGATGCAATTTTCTTTCCGATATTTGTCCAACCTTGAACAGTTTTCAAGAGTTTTGAGTTTCCAAGTCCAATCTTTGATGCAATTCCTCCAAGAATATCATCATATTCTGATACATTTTCTTTTAGTTTATCTACTATATCATCTTGTTTGTCTAATTTTTCGTTGAGATTTTCAACAGTTAAATTAACTTCTTCGAATTCTCCATTAAACTTAGTTATTTCCTTTGTTAATTGATTTTCAAGTTTAAGAAGTTCTTGTCCTTCTGTGATGCCTTTTTGTTTCATATTGGAAATACTTTTTTGAAGATCTTCTATTTTTCTCATCTCTTCTAAAATTATTTCTTGCTGTCTTATTTCTGCATCACGCATCATGCCGAACTGTTCCATGGTGGAAAGTTCTAATCTCATATCATCAATCTTGTCTTTTCTATTTCTAGCTTCTTTGGCTTGTCTTCTTAAGCGATCTTCTGCTAAGAGGTCCAAAGTCCTGTCAAGTTCAACATGTTCTTTTTTCTGTTCGGTAACTTCTTTTGCATTTTTTACATCATTTTCATTCGACATCTATTATCCCTCGTCTTTGAATGGCCAAGTGATTCCCGTTGTTTGTTCAAAGTGTCCAACGGCTTGGTCCAACATCTCTTTTGTTTTTTGAGATTGAGGATGGTCTTTTCCATGCTTGATAAAATTATCAAGATATTCTTTTTCGGCCATAATTGCTCGAGAATAGGCTTTAACGTCTTCAACCTCTCCTCGTATCACAAACTTTAGTTTGGGGCCTTCATCGTCCTCTGAGAGCCTTTGATGAGCCTTTAAATCAGCAGTCATTGTAACATCTTCTCCATACATATAACGTAGAAATGTTTTGTTCCAATCTGCAAATGCTCTCATCCAAGATTCGGTTAATAATTTCTTTTTTGTAAAGTCTAGTTCCATTAGTAGTTCCTCGCTTATTAATAAGTAGTTTAATTAAAAAAACCCGATTATTATCGGGTCTTCTTTGATGCCTTTTCGGCGGCTTTGTTTTCTTCTTCATATTGTTGAACCAATCTTTGGTAAAACCAATTTCTTAATCCAACGGGCAAATTGTAAACTTCGATAAAAGACCAACCGCCATAATGTTTCATAAGAAATATTTGTTCATACAATTGTTTAGAATATTCATTGTTTAGGCCAAAAAAACTCCGCTCCAAGCGGCACCTCCAATTCTTGTTCATAACCACAAGATTTGCATGCAAAGTCAAATTTCAACTCAACATTTGGAGAGATTTCTTTGTAAAACTTTTTAAGAGTTAAAGAATCTTTAAGAGGCATAAGATCAATAAATTGATTAACCATTCCTTTGTCTTGGACACCATTAGCTGAAACAACCATTAGTTTGTATTGGTCTGTTACTGTTGATTCATCTTTTTTCTTCTTTTTAGAATCTGTCATTCTTTCCACAATTAAACGCTCTTCTTTTGAGGTTAATTGTTTAATTTCTAGAGTAACACCAGATTGTGGCAATTTTAATTCATAAAGACCTTTTTCGTTTGGTTCCAAAGAAGATCCATAATGAATTGATTTATCGTTTAAATCATATGTTACTTGATTTTTAGTGAAACAAGAAGGACATACAATTTCTGTATTATAGTCTGGACCGTATCCTGTTATTCTTGAGTCTATAAGAATAGCGTTTTTGTCTCCAATCAAAATAGAATCAAGTTGAATTGATTTGTCCACCAAGATATTTTGGATAAAACGATCAAGTACAATTCCTTTCTTTATTAAAGATTCAGATGTTAAAATATCTTCGTCTTTTGCTGTCATTTGAAAAACTTCAATTACTTCTTGATCTTTCAAAGGATGACCTTCGGGATATCCTTTTCCTTTTGAAGGAAGATCGACAAATAATGTCGGCTTAACAAAGTTTAATAATGGGTTTTCGGTTGGCTGTTGTGCGGGCTCAACCGGAGGCCCGATTCTATCATTGTTGTTTCTGCTCATTTTTACTCCTATTCTAAGCTAGCTTGATGTTTTGGTTGGTTTTTTGGTTGTCTTTGATTAACTCTATTTCTAATTTTTTCTTTCTTTTCTAGTTGTAATCCTGTGCTTGCTTCACCAGTTTGGAAAAATGGAGACGCTTCATCAGTTGTCTCTGGTCTTGCAATGTCATATGAAAAAGTAATTGAAATTTCATTTAATTCATCAGAGCTGTAATCTCCACCACCAAAATCAATTTCAGATATCAAGATATTTTCTATAATCCACTTCTCATTAGCATCATATTCTTTTTGATAATGTCTTTCGATTTCAATTTTATTTAATTTTCCACCAGATTGGATAAGAACGCCATCCAACCACGTTTCAACAAAGCCTTCATTATAAACACCATTTCCTCGAGAAATTAAAAGTCCAGATTTTTGTTGGTGGTCGTCGAGAATATTAGCCATCCCAAACCAAAACATTTGTGTAGACATATCTCTTGTTGTTATATCTGTTGTTTGTGGAATCATAACATCAGCAAATGTAACTGTTATTGGCTGCCACTTAGTCGGTCCTGGCTTGTATACTGCGTTACCGCCAAATCCTGTTTGAATTTCTTGCTTCTCTTGTGATAATTTTGGAAATTGTGCTGTCTTTACCCACCAAATAATACCGCCAAAGTTCAAGGAAAACCTAAACTTTGGCAATATTTTCATATCCGGACTTGTCCAAAAAGACATTTAAACCTCTGTGTTATCCATTAGTGAAGAAATCACTACCCGCTTTCGCACCGTTTTTAAATTCGCAAGATGCCCAATCGTATTTAAATGACAATGAAATTTCTCTCATATCTTCTGAACTATAATCAAAATCTCCAAACTTTACGTTTGTAATGAAAGCATTGTGAAGTGTCCACTTTTCAACAGTATTTCCCTCAGCGTCTTGTGTTTCAATTGAAAGTTCTCCATTGTTTCCAACAAGAGAAGCTTTAGTAAATGTTTTAAATGCATTATCCAATTCACCAAATTTTGGAATTTCATATCCTGCTGCTTGGATCAAAGAAAGTGTCTTGTGAACAACATCATTATCACCAGCTGGGTCAACAAGAGTTACTTCAACATCAGACCATTTGATTTTTCCGGGAAAATTGAATACGTGATCTGAAAAAGCGTGTTCAATTGATGTGATTTCATAAGATGGTGCTGTAACAGATTTAACGTACCAAGCTATTTCTTGATTGAAAAGTCTAACCAAAAATCTATATTTTCTTTTAGGATCAGCGGCTGGTGAACTCCAAAATGTCATAATTTATTTCTCCTGTAAATTCTATTATTAAATAGTGGTGTAGATTAGAATTCTACACCAGATCTTGAGATAATAAAGTCAACTGCAATAAACTCTATTGATCTCGTAGGCTTGATAAATATCTTAGCATACATGATGTTTCTATCTACCAAGTCTTGTGTTGTTGTTTTTTCATCAAGAACTAATTTAAACTCAGATATTCCCAATCTATTTTGAACATCAACCAATTCTCTTTCTGCTCTTGACTTAAAACGATTCCAAGTGGTGCTTACATTTTGATCAAACAAAATAGTATCAGCGATAAGTCCAATTCTGTATTTAAGGAAAATCAACAATCTTCTAACATTAATTCTGTTAAGAGCAGAATCTGTTTGTTGAAGTGTCTTTTGTCCAAAGATTACAATTTGATCCATTGAAGGAAATCTTGCAATTGGATTGATATTGTTTTGATACAAGTCGTCGCGATCATCTTTTGTTAAGTGCTCCCAAGTTCCTGTTATAATTGGACCTTGAGATCCACCAAGTTCGTTGATACCACCACGATTGAATCCTGCGGGTGCAAACCATAAATCTGAAGCTTTGTCAGACTTAGCTAGGGCACCAATTGCAGCAACCGATGGAGGCACGTACAATACGTCATTTTGGCCGCCTATTCTATCTCTTAAACGTACCCAGGGATAATAAGCAGCTGCATAAGATGTATTCAATTTTCTTCCTTCAAGAGAAGTAATTGTTCCATTGATACCACCAGTGGTAACAGAACCATTAGATTCATAAGCAGGCTTGTAACCGCCTTCGATATCGATAATAGCCAAGTGATCTTTTCTTTCAGCTGCAACTCTTAAAACCTCATCAGTAACATCTGTGTGTGTGATACCTGGGATTGCAAGAACATTATATTCAACGACCTCGGGATCTTGAACTGACTCAAGAGCTTTGAAAATAGAATTATAAGCATAAGATTCTTGTCTTGTTTTATCTGTCAAGTTTTTATTTGAGAATGGCTCAACTTCTTTAAGATCTAATCCATCATGTCCTCCAAAGAAAGGGACTCTAAATTGACGAACTTTGTCTTGGAAAAGGTTTTTAATTGAACCTTGAGCTTTTGAATAAGAAGTACCAGCATCATAAGAACCTGATTCGTAATAATATTCATTTGAATTGGTATTGCTTTGTACAACATCATCAAGAGAGAATATATAAGAATACTCATGAGAAGCAGGAAGTGATTCATTTTCGCCCAAGTGATGATTTAAATTAAGTGTTGCATTGCCGGGAAGAACTCTTACCAAATCAATGAAAGAGTCGTCTCTTGTTGTTGCTGTCGCTCTATGGTGACGAACACCTTGGAAATCTGTTTTTGCAAAGTTCTTTCCATTTGAATTGGCGTTTTCTACTGTGAGTCTTAAAGATGGGAACACAAAAGAACCTGAGAATGCTTCAGGAACATTAGCAAAAATATTAGCATCTCCACCAGCATGAGGCACATTAGCATTAGCCACAACTGATGCGTGAGCATATGCTGTGTTACCAGATAAAGGAGTAACAGCTTTAGCAACAACTTGTGAACCACTTACAATTGAAAATCCTTTTGGTCTTAAAGGACCAAGACATCCAACAGGAAGAGCATGAGCGTCTTCTAATTGTTGAGAAGTAACAGCAGATGCCATTTCAACATAAACATAATTTGATTTGTTTGTGTATTCTCCTCGAACATTGTATTTTGTGTTTGTTGCATCCCAAGAAAGATATTGGTCACCAATTGCTTTTGCAATATATTTTTCTGATGAAGGATCTAAATTAAGACCTGAGAATTGCTCAACTGCATTTCCGTGCTTATCTTGTATTTCAAGTGTAAATGTTGAATTTGGTTCAACATCATTTCCAAGTGTTAAGTCTTTGATAGCAACTTGATACCCAGCTTGCAACCATTCACCTTCATGAAGAGAAACAAGACGGAATAGTTTTTCTCCATCTGTATTATCTTCAGATTTTCTGTTTAAGAACCAACCTGTTTTTGCTGGTAACATATCTTTTTTATGATCTCCATAATTTAAAGAACCAGAATCAAGAGCCAAGATAATACCTAATTGAGCACCAGCTGTTGTTGAAGTTCCACCATATTCATGAACAGATTGTTCAAATGTTTCACCAAGAAAATAGTTTTTGTTTGTTAATCCAAAATTTTTGTTTGCCTCAAGTAATTGAGGGTTAGTATTAAACTGGTTTCTAATGTATTTCGAAGAACCTGGTGTGAAATCAATAGTCTTTTTTGTAACTTCTTCATCACTAGCATCTCTTACTTCAATTGTGAATCGATTTGCTGAAGTACCTACGGATTTAATCAAAGTACCAACAGAAGATGTAGTGTCTGTTACGCCATCACCAGCGATAGTTCCTGATAATTGAACCGATCCACCGTTAACATAGAAAATAGCCGCTAGAGAACCAGTAGCATTTGAATCATGAGAAGCTGAAGGTAAAATAAACAATCCATAAGCTGATTTATTGTTGGCAATTGTAGAAGAAGGATTTGAAGAATTAGCAATATTCCAACCAGCATATTGAGCATCTGTTGTAGCATCAGCAGATTTCTCTCCTAATAGTCTTAAAAATGTAACAGGAGTTGTTTCTGAAGCTAAATGAGCTTGAGCAGCATAAACAGCATAAGTTGGCCCAAGAGTGTTACCATCTCTCCAGACATCGTTGTTCTTATTTCCTTTTCCAGAAATTCCCAAACCAAATATTTCGTTAAAATCTTGAAGATTTTTAACTTTGATTGGCTTCATAGCAGGACCTGAAAGAGAGCGTCCAATAATAACTGGGCCGGTATCATCAGATACAACTGATGGTATTTGGGATTCATCAACTTCATTAAGTTGGATTCCTGGTGATATAAAATCAAATCTTGTAGGCATTTAAATTCTCCTTAAATAAACTTTTTTCTCTAATAAGTAGTTGTGAAAAAACTGAAACGCTTAATCTCTATAGTCATTATCTTTCTTTTTCCATGGAACTTTATCACCAACAATAGATCTTTCATCAGTTATTCTTATTTTTACTTGATTTTCTCTTCTAGAAAGAGTTGGTCGAGTTCTATTAAAACCTTCTCCAACTAAATATCCAAGTACTTTAATTTGAACTTTTGTTTCAAACATTCTTTCATCTTCACCAATATTTGTTGTATTATTATTCATAGAATAATCTTGTTGAATAAAAGCTTCGTATCTGTGCCCATCTCTTTTCAATAAAAAAGAATTAATTTGCCCTGTTGTTGTAATAAATGGTTGCATAAGATCATTCATTTGCTGTTGATATTCTGTTCTTAGTGTTATAGAGTATGTCGTGTTAACATAAACAGGGATAGGAGCATTGTAGGTATTATAGATTATCTGATTATTATCTTTTACTTTTCCTGTTTGTTGTTGGTTATTTGTGTTTCTTGTTCTTATTGAATTTTGGAAGTTTTGAGTTTTATCCTGATTAATATTAGAATCAACAGGTGTTGCTCCACCTTTATAATCTTGTTGTTCAAATAGATTTGCTTGAAATGATCCTTTAAATGAAGGATCTTTTGTGATTGAATCACGATTAACAGTAATTAAAGGCAAGATTAATTTACCAACTTTATCTCTAATTGTTTGATCATTCTTGATTTGCCAGGTTCTTTCAGTTCCAAGCCACAATACTGGTACTTTGAACAACCCTTTGTTTGTTGTTGTATGAAGATCTAAAGTATTTTCAACCCATTCATAAATGCTTGTATCAATTGTTTCGATTGTTGAAGCTTTAAATTCAATATTTTTTGTTGTCATTGTTTACTCCGCATTAAATACGCCATCTCTTGCTCTTATACAATCAGCAATAATCTCAAATTGAGTGTCGGCTTGGCCGAATAGGTGTTTTGGTTCATTTGTCTTTACAATTTCATAAAAAATTGAACCATATCTAACAAAATCTCCTTCTCTTACAAAAAGATTTTGATCTTCTGTTAATCTTCTTTTATGAAACATGACCTTTAAAGTGGTTTTTTTGTCTAAACCAATATTGTCAATGACATTTGTTTCAACACCACCATATTCAACTCTTGCAAATACTCTAACAGGAGGAAGAAAGGTTTTCTCTATGGCTTCACCATAAAGAGGATGATAGTTCGTATGTTCAATATCAATTGGAAAATATAAGATTTGTTGGCCAACAACTCTCTCGATGATTTCATCGTTGACTTGCTTTACAAGGTTTTTCTCTTTCTCTCCAAGAAACATTGGAGGAGGCGGAGCATCTAATTTTGACCATTTATCATCTGACATTTATTTTATCCTACAAAGATTCCGAGAGGTGCTTTCTGTACAATAGAGTTTTGATTCTCAACCATGTTCTTATCTGTTTCAATAAGTTTATCATATGTTGTCTCTTCAAGTATTTTTCTTAACTCTTCTTTTAACTTGTCTTGTTCTTCTTTAGCTTGACTCAATAGATCGGAAGCATTGAGAGTTATATTGTCTCCCGGTATTGGTATGTTACCTCCAAATTTGCCTCTTATTTGGCCGAGGGTCTCTTTTGAGAGCGCCAAAGCAAATCGCCTTATCCATTGCTTACCCATTGAGTTGATAGACTCATAGGGTATGTTTTGGAACGGCAAAGTATTCATATTGTTCACGCCATCTTGTCCAACATTTGTATCGTCTGTAAATGGGCTTGAATTCCCATCAATTGTGAATCTAAACCAAAACTTCTCCGGTGAAACAGTGGAAGGTATTGGATACAATCTTAATTTATTATCAATAATTTCATATGAATAGTGTGAAGTTCTTGTGTAAAGATGATCTTCATAAGAAATTGCTTGAAGTTTATTTTGCCATGCCGGAATTACTTGAAATGAAGAATCATCAGCATATTGACCATAATTATGAAAGTTTCCAACAACATTAAGACCACCATAATAACCATAAAACCTCCACATTTGTTGAGGAGAAATATAATACATTTTTCTTATCTTGATTCTTTTGTTCCCAACAGAACCAGAGAATGGTGAGCCTGATTCTAAAGATGCAGAATAAACAAGATCTTGAAGGTCATAATCTTGTTGTCCAGAAACAGTTGAGATAGAAGCTGAATAGATTGGTTCTGTTCCTCCAACACCTGCTTCAGTAGCAAATTTATCACCCATTTTAAAAGCATAGTCAAAGGTGAACTTTGGGTATTTGAGAGAAGCACCATCTGCTCCTGCTGTTGTTTCGCCTTTGTGATCAAAAGAGGCTGTTGGAGATCCAAGAGCTGGACCTAAAGCATTTTTTGCTTGATGTTGATTTATTATATAAGAGTACTCAAGAACTGCTTCTTCATAATTGGCATAAACATTTTGTTCTGTTAATTCAATATCAAGAACATCACCTCCAAGTCTTTTATAAGTAAATTTGACTTGTTTTACTGCTCCTGTTATAAATTCTACTGATCCTGTGTATATACCTAAAGGACAAGCATCAGCAACTTTGGAGTAAGTTCCTGTTACCGGAAGAACAATTGCCGATTGTGTTGAAGTTGGTGTTAAAGTTGGTAATGACATACATAAAACCTCCGTTCGAAGTAAATAGTTTTAGGATAAAGAAAAGCCCCAAGCAATTGGAGAGGCAAGGGGCGAGAGCGGAGGACTAACATATGTTAAATTTTTATTCTTCGGGAGATTGTTTTTTGGCTTCGGCTTTCTTTTTCTCAGCAGCAGCTTTCTTTTTAGCAGCTTCAGCTTTTTTCTTTTCCTCTTCGGCTTTGCGTTTGGCTTCCTCCTCTGCCTTTCGCTTTGCTTCTTCGGCTTCACGCTTTTTGCGTTCTGCTTCTTCTGCTATTCGCTTTTCTTCTGTTTCTTTTTCAAGTCGAGCGTCAATGAGTTTTTGGTTTTGCTTTTCTACACCGCAACGACGTGCAACCACAGGATCAATTTCTTGTCCTGTGATTCGCATCTTTCGTACGAGTACTTTAGCTCTTTTTGCTTTACGTCCCATAGATCACCTATTATGAAGTAGCAAATGTTGCTGCATTGTCAGCATGTTGCGCGATAATGTGTCCAGTGATGTACCAGTAAGTACCATCTGAAAAGCACTCAATCTGTGAGCCGGCTTTTGCAGAATTTGTCCCACTAGCACCTTTTGCAAGTGTTACTCTAATTTCTGTATCACCAACAACCGCCTCAGTGGTTTCGACTGATGCTCCATTTAACAAATGAACAATAGAGCCTATCAAATAATCACCTGACTGTGCTAAAATTACAACATCACCGGTAGTATGTAATGCCCAGACAATTTTAAAATAAGCGCCATCTTGAGCAGCCGGCAAAGTTAAAACTCCGGGTGCTGCATTATTAATGATATATAATTCACCAGTTTCTGCACTCTGAATTGATTTTGCAGAATCAGAAATCTTTTCTGTTCTTTGTCTACTCGCAACACGAGCAGCTCTTCCAACTTTAGCCATAATATAATCTCCTTAATTAAAAAAAGTTGAGGTCCTTAACGACCTGTTCATAATAAGTAGTTTCTCCAAAAAGAAAAAACCCCCAAACCAAAGTTTGAGGGAATTTTTTGAAAAGCTAGATTCAGAATCTAAGATTAAGAACCTTCCTCTCCAAGAAGACCACGAACGATAACAAGACCGTACATATCAGGACGAACCATCTTCTTACCGTATCGAGTCATTACGCCTTTACGTGGCACAAAGTCTTCGACACCGAAGATTGTAGGTGTTGTTTGTAGTGGAACGTAAGGAGCATAAACGTATCCAGACTCAAGGAATGAGCCACCTTTACGTCCAACAAGAATAGCATTTCTTGGGAAGTAAGGGTCAACGATTACGTCAAACTTACGAGAAAGAGAACCAGCTTTAACAGCACCGATTTGACCTTTGTCAGCATCAGCAGTTACATTAGCGCGGAATCCAGAGGTGAACTCAAGAATGTTAGCAACTTCAGGACCACAAACGATGTAGTTAGCTCCACCACGAAGTGTTTTCAAGTGGATTTGTGCAGAAACGTCATTGATGGTTTCGATAAGAGTTTCGTACCATTCTGAAACAGTTCCTGTGAAGTCAGGAGCAGCAGATGTAGCACCAAGCTCAGCACCAGTTGAACGATTAACGAAAAGACCAGGTGAACGAGACCAGTAATATGTTGCAGCAGTAGCACCATTTACAAGATCCGCAAGAAGTTCACGGTCGATTTCCAAAGCAATTTGTTCTGAAAGAATCGATGTAAGTTCTACCTCGGCATCCAAGTTGTGGTATGCATTCAAGTCTTGACCCAACTCAGGTGTCCATTTAGCTTTAAGCTTTTTGGTTTGAGCTGTAATCGCGATTGAATCAACTTTGATGTCGATTTCTGGCAATTCACCGCTTCCTTCAAATGGGAAGTTAAATCCATCAATAGCGCCAAGCTTATCAGCAGTTGAAGTAAGCTCATCTTTTTCTGGATGATCGATTCTAACATTACCATCCGGATCAACTCCAGCCAAAGCAGCAGGACCAACAAAGAAAAAGTTAATGTTAGTTCCATCATCAGAAGTCAATCGACGAATTAACTTAGTGTCATTATCATTAACAGCTGTGCCACCACCATCAGAATTAGCCAAAGAAGAACCTGAAATGTTAAAGGCTGCCAGATTTTTAAAATCTGCATTACTAAAGTCACTTTTAGGAATAGCTAATTTTAAAATATAGGAAGAAGTTTCAGCTAGAATATCTGGATCATATTTAATTTCTTTCTTTTGAGCTTCTGTCAAAGCAGAAATAATTCCAAAACTGGTTTCATGACCAGTACCAGCAATATTAGCTTTTTTAAGAGGAGAAGCATAGGAATAACCTACCATTTGTCTAGGACCAGAAAGGTTTTCTCCAAGACTTCCTACGAGATCAACACCACCAGTTACTTGTGAACCAACTTGATCTGTACCATAAATCGATTTAGATACTGCATTACCAAAACGAGGATCAGCTGTACCGCTAGCGGTAACAGAATCATCACCAATTCTTGGTGAATAAACAAAATCCAAGAAGAAGATCAATCCACTTGGAAGAGACATTGGTTGAACGGAAACAAGATCGTTTGCGATCAATCCAGCAAAAACGCGACGAACAATTGGGAATGCAACTGAAGCAAAACCTTCAACTTGACCATTTGACATTGCGTTAGATTCGCGAAGAAGTTCCTTCGCTTGATTTTCGAGAAGACGTGCCATGTTATGACGTGCTTGTTCGGTGTCTAGACCTTCCAAAAGACCGGTAGCTGACCACTTAGAAAGTAGAGCTTGACCTTCTTTTTTCAAATCACGATTAACAATGCCTTCACTTAATGTTTGAATTATAGACATTTTATTTCTCCTTTAAATTAGTCTATGCCAGCAAGTTTTCTCATTCGAGAAGCAAAATCATGCGACTCAGTAATGTTTTCTTGCTTGCGTCTTGGCAGATGTGCAGAAAGAACTTGTTTTCTTTGAACAGACTCACTAAGTGATTTTGGACCTTTTTGTTTTGATCCCACTGTAGTTTCTTTAAGAGTTTGATAAAGAGTTTTTGCTTCTTTCAAAGTCTCTGCCTTAGCGATGGCTTCAACAATTTTATCTTTTTGTCGCTCATTCAAGGAGGCATCGCGTAAAACTTTATTGCTATATAATAATCTAGCATTTTGTAAAACCATTTCTTCTAACTTACCTTTCATGTCATCAAGAACAGTTCTTAATTGATCTTGTTTATCTTGATACATGAGAACAGAGTTTTGTAATTCTCCGACCTGTTTTTCTAATTCTTTTGCTTTTTCTTTATATTTTGTGGATTGTTGATGCGCCAATTCTTTCTCGGCATCATATTTTCTTGAACCATTATCTGTAACAAAATGGCCATGCTTGACCTCTTCCATATCAACAACAAGAGATTCATCCAACAATTCTTCTTCATCTTCAAGCATAGAAATTAGTTCATTTAATAAATCATTTTCTTCGTCTTCACCTTCTTGTAAAAGACCTCCTAAATCGCCCATATCTTCTGCTGGAGGCTGTTCGGCTGCTGGCTCGGCACCAATGTCTGCCGCAAGAGATTCGGTGTCCTGTGGCTGTTCTCCGCCGCTTGTTGGGTCTTTTTCTGCTTGTTGTTTGATTGATTCCAAATCAAGACGAAAATCTTCTGGATTAAATTCAAATTCCATTTCCATCTCAACTGGTTCATCATCAGCAAGAGAAGGATCGGAGGCGAATGGAATATCCATTTCTTCTTTAATTGTTTGCTGAGAAGTATTTCCTTCTAAAAGTTCTTCAACAGCAGCTTTAATTTCTGATGAATATTTGTCGATTACCGCCTGCTCTGCGTTTTTTAGAGCGGCTTCTTTTAAAGCCTTTGCATCAACAATAGCTTGTTCTAACATAGATGACATCTACACTCTCCTATTTTTAATAAACGTTTATCACAATAAATAGTTTGGTGATTAAGAAAAGACATTAATCTAAAATATAAGAGGATACAATGGTGTAAGATATATATTTGTTTCCATTGTTGTTCCAGTTATTTGTTGGTGTTATACTAATCGCATAAATGTCTTGTGGTGTAAAATTAGAAGCAGAAAATTCAAATGTTGCATTTGTGTGATGTGCTAGATTGCCGCTTAAAACAGTCACACTTTCTGTTGAATCTGGATAATTGTCTAAATCATAAGCATCTGTTCCTTCGTATCCAATTCTTACAGTTATAGTTAAATCTCCAAGATCTGCGAGACTACCACCAGTGTAAGAACTTCTAAGAACTATTTTATCAACACTTCCGCTAAATGGAGCAACAAAAGTGGTGTAATATTGAGCGGAAATAGGTTCAGTGAGAGAATCTTCAGGTAAATAAACAGCGGAAGTGTTTGCATTAGAATTTAAAAATCCACCATAATTTATGTTTTTAATAAAGCTTTTATTTTGATAATCATAAATATTTGAATTAACCCTAAGATCGCTATCAACTGTTGCTGCTCCGCTAACATGTAAAGTGGTTTCCAATGAGGATGAGACAATTACTTGATTTTGAAATCTTGATGTTCCATCTTGTTTAGTTCTTAAAACTTCAATAGGAGGTCCGCCTTGTCCATCTGTTGATAAAATAAAGTCATTATCATTTCCTGTTCCGGAACCTGAATAAATTAAGTTAAAACCAAAAGTGTTTGTGGTGTTGCCAAATCTCATTGCAACAACATCATTGTTAGCAGCAGTAATGGAAATAGCTGTTGAATCACCATTGTCATTTGCTGTAATATTTAAAACACCATCGCAAGTAATATCTCCTGTGGTTGTTAAATCACCTGTTATATCAACACCAGTGTTGTTTATTTGTGCTCTTGTTAAACCACCTGTTTGAAGATCAATCTGATCCTCGCCAAAATCAATTATAGTGTTTCTCTCGGCATCGTCCGCTGCTTTTAAATCTCCAATAACTTGAGATCCTTTTGAATATTTAAATGACATATAATTCTCCTTTTCAATAAATAGAAAAAGGCCGAGCAAAAGCCCGACCTTCTTTTTGAGAGCAAAGATAATAATCTTTTTTTATCAGTAATCTAAATTAGAAGATGTACCAAGTATTCTCTGCATAAATCAAAGAAACAGCAGCGAAAGGCGATTCCAATACAATTGAGCTATCACCGTCGATAATGTCGCCACCAGAAGCAAAAATGGTCAAATTGTTTTGGTCTGCATTTGCAGGAGCCTTAACAATTACAATATCACCATTAGACCAAGCACCTGAAAGGTGTAAAGAAATAGGATTACTAGATTCCAAGGTTTCTGAATTTGGATACCAAAGACCTGTATTAGCATTCATATCTTGAGCAGAAGAGCCTGTGTTGTAAGCGTTTACACTGAAACCATTAGTACTACTAGCAACAACCCCGGTTAAATTAGCACCATTACCATAGAAAGCAGAAGCTGAAAGAGGAACAGAAGAGCCTAGCTTTTGAGTAGAAGCACCATCTTTTAATTGAAGAGTGACAGCATTTGTGCTTCCAATTGTGAAACCATAACCATCAGCACCAACACCAGAAGCACTCGAACCACTAGCTAAAAGAATGGTAGCATCTTCAACTTCTAGATTAGTTGTAGAAATTGTTGTAGTTGTTCCATTTACGGTTAAAGAACCAGAAATTGTTAAGTTTCCTGCACCGTCTAAAATAACAGCTTTTGAAGCTACATTGTTAGCATCAGTAGCACCATCAAGTAATGCTATTTCTGTAGCTGAAAGTACAGCCAATGCAGTTGCAGCTTCAGAAGTCATACCAGATAAAGTATTTAGTTGAGCGTCATAAGCTTGAACGTCAACACCGATTTCCAAGCCCACAGCAACTTTGAATGCAGTTTCATTAGCATTGTTAAGAATAAAAGAAGAAGCATAACTAGAAATGGTTGTTGAAGCAGGAAGAACTAAGCTATTGATGTTTGAATCAGCACCATCAAGATAGTTTAATTCAGCAGCTGTGGCAGTAACACCATCAAGAATGTTAATTTCAGCAGCAGTAGCTGTAACACCATCAAGAATGTTAAGTTCAGCAGCAGTAGCTGTAACAGCAGTTCCAGCAATAGACAAAGAAGAACCAGAAAGCGCAGAATCTTTAGCAAGAACTTGACCTTCTTGAGTGAGAGAACCACTTAAGATAGCAGCCCCCAATTGAAATTTATAAGCCATATTATAATCCTCCATAGAAAATATGTTATAAAATAGAGCGCACAAAGCGCCCTAGGTGTTAAATAGAAACTAGTTTTCTAAACGACCAAAAATCTTTCTAGTAAATAAAGAATTTATCGGTGCCGTTTGAATAGAGATTTACGGCGGCGTATGGAGACTCAAGAACAATTGAGGCTTGCCCGTCAATGGTTTGAGAACCAGAGGCAAGAATGGTTATGTTGTTTGTGTTGGCCAATCCTGATTCGTCTTTTACAGTAAAATATTGCCCGGCTTCATAATCTCCAGCAGAAGGTAATCTTATTTCAACAGCAGAAGAAGCTGTGACTCCTAAGATAGTTGAAGAAACAGATGCTGTGATTGTTGTGGTAACTTGGGTTCTTGAGTAGGAGATACCTGTCTCAATTCCTACATATGCTGAAGCGGATACAGTACCATTAACTGTTAATGTGTGTGTAGGAACTGTGGTGTTAATACCTACCTTGTTTACAGAAGAAGAAATAAAGACTGTATTATCTTGAACTGCTTGATCAGAATCATTACCTATAAAAATGTGTCCTTTGTCTAGATTAGGAGTAGCATTTGTTCTCCCAGCTCCACCAACCCTTACTTGTCCTGAATTATCTGATTTAAGAACTCTTGCGATGTTTTGTATCAAGGCACCTGAACCAGTAGGTGGTGAATTAGTTAGACTACCAGAAACTCCACCAGATCCTGTTTGAACATACAAAGTATCACCAGCGGAAAACATCGAGGTATCAAATCCATTAAGTCTTCCAAGAGTAACTATTCGTACTTCATTACCATCGTTAGAAGTACCATCAGCAACTAAACCCATAGCTGGCATTTTTGAAGCATCATCAGCAGCAGCAAGAGCTATTGTAGGAGTTTGACCAGAGATGCCTTTTACGTAAACAGCTTGTCCTCTGGTAATTGTTGCTCCTTCATCGTTTATAGCTGTGAACATAAGTCCACCATCTAGGAACTTTGCATAAAGGTTCTCATATCTTAATTCAACTTGTCCAAGATCATATTGTTCATTTGCTAATGGAACTATGTTAGATGAGGTCAGAGAGCCATTAAAAATAGAAGAACCAGTTAGTATTAATTCTGAGCCATCAAATGTAAGGTTTGCTTCACCGTCTAGCTCTGTTGTTGTTGAACCAATTGTTACGAGTCTATTTTCTGCCTGATTGTTCAAAGCAGTTATAGTTCCACCACCAGAGCCAATTGAAGATGACAAGTCAGAAATTTTTTCATCTAGATATTTTCCAACATAAATATAACCCGAAGCAGATACAGGAACTTTACTAATTCCTCCGGCAGATTCCACATAGTCTTGAATAAAGATAGTACCAGCATAATAATCTACAGTCCAGTCAATATTGTCAGTAAATGAAATTTCTTGATCACTTGCATTATATAGCTTCAATTGATAAGGGTTGGGATTATCTGTAGAAACAAACGGAGGTACTATTTGCAAAGCTCCTCTGGAACTGTAAATAACAGAATCATCTACAAAAACACCAGACCCAGTTAGAGGGTTGGAAGAGCTAGCTTCATAATCAGAGGCTAGTTGTAAATAATAACCATGAGGACCATAAACCGAACTTTCATCTCCAGAACCACCGTTAGACTCAGAATCTGCATCATATCTCGTTGTATTATCAGCTACAACTTTAAAGTAAACTTTCTCAACTGTTCCGGGATCTCCGGAAGATGCAGAATAAACTGTATAGAAATCACTACCGGGAGAGCTAGGTATTGCCTCTGAAAAAACACCACCACCAACTACAGAGACATTCGAAGGATATGGTTCATTTGAAATATCCTTTAAGTTAGATGTGTGTGCCTTACCAAGAAGTTTCTTGGCTGCTAAGTTTGTTAATGATGCGTTAGTCTTTCTTGTAGTCATTATTAATCCTAATACGAAGCCGTTACTTCAGTCAAGTACCCTGTCCAATCTTTATGAGCAGAAATCTTTAACACTATATAGTCATTAGTATCCCAATATAGGGTTCCAAGAGTGATAGCTATATTTGAGCCATTTGAAGCATCTTGGTCTAAGTTTCCGTTTCCACCATTAAAGATTCCATCACCATCAGAAGTTGGATCTACACCACCTTGTGGGATAGCTACATCACCCCAAGCTGTTTGACCTGGGACTTTCATCTCTATATTTATTCTATTGTTTGCTCCTAATGCTCCGTAGTGCACAGATCCTTGTTTAGCTACAATTGAGGCATCTCCTTCAACATAGATGTTGAAATTTTGAACTGTTGTTACACCAGTATTTCTAAAATATCTATAATATGTTCTAACGGATTCAGATAGTTCAGATGTAGAATAATCCGGATTACCTGAAGGAGCTTGTAAATTTCCTCCATCAGATACATTTCTTGTATCACCAAGATTACCGATACTAAAAGGAGGAATTAGATAACCATTAACAGTTACCATACCATCATTGTATTCAGGATATGATACACCGTCATTCATAGATCTTTGTGAATTCCAAGCGTTTGAAGAACTGGTAACTGCTGCTTGTGTTGCGTAATTTCCAGAAACTATTCTGTAAGTTTCCGTGTTAAAATATTCTTGATCCGCTAGTGTTGTGCTTCCATTGGAACCAGAATAAACCATGAAACTAGTTTTAGAAGCTTGAGAGGTAGTTCTATTCGATTTAAATGGATGTAAGACTTGACTGTCAACTGTTACATCGTAATGTGTGAAACTGTTTGTACCATAAGCTCCAGATATAGATGTTAAACTATCAAATAAAACAGTTCCGGTTATTTCAATATCTGTCAGGTGACAGTTACTAGAACTATTTAACAAAGGCATGTTACAAGAAGAAACAGCAGAATTAAAAGTTGTTATACCTGAGCCGGTTATTCTTATATTTGAAATAGAGCAATTAGTTGTTGTTGGAAATGTAATAGCAGTTCCATTTTGATACACATTTCTATAAAAATTAGATGCTGTAAATTCAAAACTAGCAGAAGGTCTAGAAGCAAAATACCCAATACCTGATTGATAATAAACATCCGAGTGGTCAAAATTTGACAACACAGGTGTGGACACTGCTGTATCATCAACAGCACCTGAAGGATCTACAACCCATTCAATAAAATTAGTTTGTTGATCTCCAGAGGTTCTATGAATTACTTGTGCATAATTCCAGCCATTATTTTGATCACCAGAGCCAATTTGGAATGTCCCTGTTCTGTAAGGTTTATTGTAATCAGGAATACTTGAAAGAGTGCTATAATTAACAGCAGACAAATCAAAACCAGATGAGTTGCCATTAAAATCATTCGAAATAGCATTAAGAGTTCCAGTTAGAGAAACCTCATGCACTTCAATACCATTTACTTTTAGTACTAAAGAACCAGAGTATCCATTAAAGAAAGCATCAGCAGGATATCCAGAACCTCCGCCTATTGCATCATTCAAGATACCAGTTACTGTTGGAAAGGAGGAAAAAACCCCTCTTCTATTGTTTGAAGAGCCCAAGTCAGCATATAAGGCATTAACATCAAGATCGCTTAAAGAAATAGATGAAGCCGTTGCGTTACTATAATCAGCTACAGTATTTGATGTTCCAAAAGATAGTTTTGCATCATCACCATTAGCTCCGTTATTAATATCACTTAAAACTTGTGGTGTTGCTTGTGATTGATTAGCAGGAAGAGTAAATTGAAGTTGACTTATATAACCGCCCCAAGTTTCATCTGCTACAATTTTTAACATCATTCTATCGCCATTGGCAACAGAAGCAGTTCCAAATGAAACAACATGCGTATCAGAGTCGCTAGCAGCTGCTATCTTTGCTCCATCACCGTCTTGTATATTTCCATAAACAAAGTTTTGTGATATATCCATCCATCCAGTTGTTCCTGGATTCTTTACAAAGAAGTGGACATTTGAAGTGTCTAGAGAAGAATTACTATAAGTTGTTCCGTTTAAGGTGGATTCAATTTTAAAATTGTAAAGTTCAGCACCAGAGGAGTTAGAAAGAATTCTGTAAAACGTTCTTGTTCCTAGAGGTGTGTCATTTATGTAATCAGGCTGTCCTGATTCTACATTCAACATCGTGTCAAAGTCACCACCATTTGGAATATCAGCATCAACAGGGCTATAAAGACGTTTGTTGAAAAACAATAATCCATCTTGATGTCCATCCACATTAGTTCCCGTCATATGTGTCTGTGAATTCCAGGTTGCTGCGGAAGCTGTAGTAGAGGCTTGTGTGTCATAAGAACCAGAAGTTTTTCTAAAGTTTTCTCTATTAAAATACTCAATTGTGTTTGTACTAGCTGTATCTCTTGTCTCAATAAGAAAACCAGTAACATCGACCGAGCCTGTGTTTGTAATAGTCGCTTTTAGTGGATGTGTCACTGTAACATTGCATGACATTGTATCATCAAACAAAGTAGCATCACTTCCAGTAAACGAAGCAGTAACACCTAAAATCTTTGTGTTGTCCTCAGAAATTCCAATGTCCTCAACACCTTGAGCTGAAGGATTTGTTGCATTTGCTGTTGTTGTAAACGAGATTGGTGTACCGGATGCTTGATAAACGTTTCTATAAAGATTGTTAATATCAACTTTGTAACTTGCTGTTACGCTTGTGTTATATTGAACACCTGACAAATACTTTGAACCATTTAAGGTAACGTCTTCAATTCTTGCATTTGAGACTGATAAATCATCAACAGCACCCGATGGATCATTTATCCATTCAATATAGTTGGTTGAATTATCAGAGGTAAGCGAATGGATAACTCTAAGATAATTCCATCCAACTTTTTGATCATTTGCATCAATTTTGTATTTTGCTGTTCTATGTTTGAAGATGTACCATTCAGAGCCGTTGCCATCATAAGAGGATGCTGTTACTGAAATGTTTGTAAATCCAGAATCTCCAGTTAATGAAGTGGCTGAGCCTGAGTTTGGATTACCAGTCCCAGTAAGACCTGATAAAGCAACAGAATGAACTACAGTTCCGTTTAATTCTAGTTTAAGGGTTCCTTCATTTGCATTTCCAAAAGCATCATTAGAATAGGCTAAGTTTCCATTTGTGACAGACTCAATAACATCATAATTAATAAAACCTGTTATGTCTTGTGTTCCATCATAAATTCCAAGTCTTATATTGGAGCCTGAAGTTTCTGATGCATAACTTCCGGAACGATCAACTGCATCAAAACCGGCCTGTGTTCCAGAGGAAGTATAATTTGTTATTGGATAAGTTGCTCCAAACGACAGTTTTGCCGTTATTCCATTTGTCACATCTTCGTCAATCGAACGAACAGCAGGAGCTGGAGAAGGTGCAAGAATTTTCAAAACTTCATTGAACCTGTCTATTGGTATTCCAACAGGAGTAGAAACAGTAAAATCTGTAAAAAGACCATCAGTGTAGTCTCCATCCTCAGCAGCACCAATTGTGCCACCAGAACCACCAGCAGACGACGTAAGGACAATATTATTACTTGAGTCTAAAGCAAGAAAGCTGGAAGTGGTTGCTGTTCCTGCTGTTAAACCTGTTAGACTTAAAGTGGAACCGGTTATTTGTCCAACACTAATATTATTTGTTGTAGTGTTTCCATTGGTTGTTACATCATCTAAAGTTGAAGCAATCCCAGTTAAATTTGATCCATCGCCATAAAAAGCCGAAGCAGAAATTTCAACAGAAGAAGATAGTTGTCCATTAATTGAAACAGAGCCCGTAAACTCATGAATATCGTCTGAAGTATCTCCAAATTTTGTTGAACCTGTGGCTGTGAGATTAATAACATTTTGATTTGTTACATTTATATTATATTCATTTGCGTTTATTGTTCCAGAAACATTAAGCGTTCCTGTTAAAATCATTGTTGAGCCATCAAATGTAAGATTAGATTCTGCTGACATGGTACCATCGCCATCAGCTGTTAAAACTCTATTTGCTCCATCATTATCAATTGAAACAGAACTAATTCCTGTAAGATTTGACCCATCGCCCCAATATGCAGACGCAGAAATCTCAGCCGAAGCTGAGATATTTCCTTTTACTAAAATAGAACCTGTTACTTTTAGATTAGCATCTGTGTCAAATACAAGAGTACTGGAGCCACTAAAAGCAGTACCACCAGCTTCTCTTAATTGTACTGAACCATCTGTTCCTTGCGCAACAGATAAATTGCTTCCACTAATGTATGCCCAACCAAATTCACCCATTTATACCTCTTAAAACGTGCTACACGCAGCAAAAACTCGGACATCAGCAGTGGTTCCAACGAATGCAACTCTATCTATTCCTGCAATTTCAAATGTTACCATTTCTCTATGACTTGCATTCTGTGAACCTTCAGCTGTTGCACTATCAGCAACCTGTACAGTGGCAGCAGTAGAGCCATTTAGCTGGTTTATAGGAAACCATTTTCCAAAAGCATGAGCGTATCCATAAACTGTAACAGTAAGGTTTGTACTATTATTTTTATCTATTACTAAAACATGAAGAAATCTTTGACTTTCTGTTGAATATCCATCTGTTACTGCGTCCAAGTCAGTAACTGCTACTACAGCTACTTCTTCTTCATGCTCACCTGCTATATTTTTTAATTGTCTTGTTCTTCCAAAATTGTTATATCTATGTACTGACATTATTAACTCCTTAAAAACTATTGTAAATAGTTTATTTTCTTGCTTTTCTCTCTTCTTTCTTTCTACGTTGAATTGCTCTTTCTTTAGCTCTTCGTTTCTTTTCAGAGGGTTTTGTGTAATGTTGACGATCTTTAACTTCGTCAATTATGCCCAATTTTTTGCATTTCTTAATGAAACGCTTAATAACTTTCTCAATGTTGTCTTTCGGACGAACAGTATAAGTATAATTATTTGCCATTTTTACCTGCCATTTTTTGCCATATAAGGGAAGACTGTCCCATGATTGAAGATATATCAACTCCTGGGTCTCTTGGGTCAACATCGGAAAGAGCTCCTTGACCTTGTTGTTGTGGTGCTGGGGCTGGTGTTGTTCCTTCAAACAGATTAACTCCGTTATAAGCATCTTTGCCTATTGCATCCATCATTTTCTTTCTTTTCTCAGATAATCTTGCTTTTGCTTGTTCGTCTGTTTCATATTGAGGTTGTTGTTTTTTTGGAAACCTTTGTCTTGTTTCAACAATAGGTTCGCCAACTCCTTTAACAACTTCACTTATAATTGACGAAAGAGTGCCGTCTTCGAAGATTACTTCTTTGATGCACTCTTTTATTAATGGTTTTAAGATTTTCTTTAATTCTTGTTTATTCATTAGTCCCTCAAGATCTTATTAAATAGTTGGTCAATGTTGTTTTCTTTGCCTTCTGCAATTTTAAATTTCATTGCTCCTCTGTTTATTCCTGATTGGTTATTTTTTGGATAAACATAAGCATTTGGTGTTGAAGGTTCAGCAACAATATCAAAACAGATTAATTGGAAATCTTCCTCAACAACTGTATCTCCCATTGATTCACGAACAGAACCGAGTCCTCGTGAAGAGATACCAAGCTTCACACCAGCGTTGATTAAGTCTTTGAGAATACGACCAGATGGTGTGTCAAGAACTTTGATCTTACCCATAACGTCTTTTCCTTCCCACCAGCATTCAGTAATCATGTGTGAAACATTTTTTAAGTTTATAACAGAATCATCAGGATGATCTAGTTCGCCTGTAGCTCTGCCATCAGCAACAATCTTTTTGTAATTGTCTACTTCTTTTTTAAGAACTTTCATCGGATAAACACGTCCGTTTCCGTTCTTTTTGTCAGCAGTTTGAATACGACCAACAAGATACACAGCTCCCTCTTGGATTACCTCACGCTTTTGAGACTCGCTCAAGCGATCAAGACAACGTCCGTCGGGACATAGTTCAAAGAATTCTGTTAATAGTTGTTTACTCATTTTATATCTCACTAGCTAGTTGTTGTAGTAATTGTCTATTATCCACACTCACTATTTCATCAAACCCTTCATCCATACTTACATCTTCAAATGATGCAAACATTCTATCAAAAACAGCAGGAGGAATTGTTTTAGATTTACCCATTCTTGCAGCAGCCTCTGCTCTTTTTTGAGCAACGGCTTTAATAAACTCTTCAGCTCCTTGAGATTCAAAAACAACAGCAATTTTTTCATATTGATCTTCTGAACCTTCAATTGCTTTTAAAGCACCAGATCTGGCTCTTTTGTTCATATTAGTCATATCAACTACAATGTCTTGACCACTATCTACGGCACCTGCCACTCTCTGTGTAAATAAGTTATGAACTTTGCCATTTGCTTCCATAACAGTTGAAAAGACTGATTTTGCCCAAGTCATCCAACTTGGTGGCTTCTGTACTTCACCGTATTTTTGGTCAACACTGCCAATTTCTGCGTCCTGTGGTGGTGTTGCAAACATGTCATCATATGTCCAGCCATATTCTGAGGCAACATCTTCTACTATATCATCTCTATTGATAACGTAAGGTCTATTTTGGCCAAAAGTTTTATTAATCCAAGTTGATTTACCAACAGATGGTGGACCAACAAGGACGAACATTTTTAAACCCATGTTTTCTCTTAAAACACGATTGAGCTCTTCTTTTATGATTTGTCTTAATTGTTTATTTGTTATTTTCATTTCTTTCTCCATAAAATGCGGGCGCAACCCGCTTGAGTCAACTGCCTGAACAACAGCGTCTTACAGGTTGTAGCATCCATTTTTTATTCATCTTTATCTCCAATTTTTGAAATGCGAAAGCCGAAATCATCAACCAACATAGAAATTAGATAAGATGTCCCAGCTGAGATCCAACCGCAAATAAAGAAATTAGCGATTGTATAATCAAATGTAAATAGTTCCGTCCAACGGTTAATGCAAAATAAAAAACATCCAACCCAAAAGCCAACACACAGAGGACAGTGGAAAAGAGTATTCCATTTCTTTGTGTAGTCTTTTGGTGGACGAATGTCTTCAAATATCTTGCCGTGAACAAGAATGAAAGTCAAGCCATAAGCGGCAAGGATAAAGTTAAGCATTATGCTCCTATTTTAAAAATCCATATCTTTTATTGACATAGTTTCTGATATTGTTTTCAAATTTATTTATAAGGTCTGAAGCTATGGCCCAGCTTTCTTCAAGATCTACATCATCAAGTCCTAGGTTTGCTAACTTTATAAAAAGATCGTCGTTATAATCAGTCATTATTTTTATATACTCATTCAATCTAGAAGAAAAATGCTTTTTAATTAGATCTTTTCTATTTACTTTTTTTCCACTTTTTCTTAAACTAGCTAACTCTTTATCTGCTAATAGTGTTGCTTTTCTAGTGAAACCAACTGCATATGCCTCTACTTCAATTGGTTGTAAATAATATAGGATATATTTTTGTGCTTCAGTTGAAGCAAAATATCCTTTAAGTAATTTTTTAAAATCTTCTACACTTTCTTTTAAAATTTTATCATATTCTTGTTTATAAGACTCTTTTTCAACAGGTTTTTCTTCTTCTTTCTTTGTAATCAGATCATAGAAAAAATCTGTAATTTTTTTTCCTATAGATTTTGTGGTGCTGTTTAGCATTTCTAGTTTTTTTGTTGGGTCTTTTTCTTTTATTATCATTTCTAGTCTTTTTGATGGGTCTTTTTCTTTTATTATTTTATCATACCGATCAAGCGTTTTACTAAAACCCGATCCTTTTGTGTCTTGTAATACATGTTCTAATTCGTGTCTAATATTTTCTTGTAATGTAGTCTTGATATTGTTTAGTACACTAAGATTATAATTGACTGAATTTTTACGTACAACTGTATGAATCCTGGATCTATTTTTAGCATCCACTTCGCTAGTTTTATCCCAACCTATTGTATGTTCAAAGTCAATCTTTAAGGTTTGACGATCAGGCATCCAACCAGCACCAGTAGATTCTAAAACAAATTTATCTTTATTACCACCACTTAATTGTTTAAAAGTTAATTTATAGTTTTTTATGAGTTTTAAATATTTTGAATTTTTTAAATCTTTAGGTATACTCATGTTCATAAAAATATTAAAATTTTTTTCTGAATAGAAAGATGGTCCAAAATTATCAGCAGTTAGTTCACCAGCTGGATCGCCATCTGGAACTTTATCTTTTCGGCTTATAATTTGTTTATGTTGAGCTTTTATCATGAAGGCTAAAAAGTCTATTACACCTTTAACGATAACACCAGCTTCTCTATCACCAGATCGAGCCTCATTTAAGTTTGATTTTTTAATTATTTTTATTTTCACTTTTGAAATCCTTATTGAGAATTAGAGAGATTTACTAAAAAGGTTTATCGTTTTTTTAAACCTTTTTTAGATTCTGCTAAAGTCATAGTGGGTTGTCCTGATTGATCAAAGTTTGTAGCAACTCTTATAACATTAGCTGCTTCGAACTTTCCAGGAGCAGCCTCAAGCTCTTCAGGTGTTCCTTTGATTCCCAAATCCAATCCTATTAAATCACCACTTTGGTTTCTTCCAAATTGTTCTTGATGAATGTCATTCCAAGCTAGACCCCTGTCTACTCTGATAGCTTTTATGAGATCGGCTATTTCTTGCAAGTCTTCTCCTAAAGTAGCAGATTTGTTTTTCTTTAATGGATGAACTTTTTTAGCTCTTTTTTGCATGTCTGGCAAAGATTTAAAATACTCAAAAATCTTATCAGCATCTTTTAGGTTGTTTTTGGCTCCCACTGCATTTAATAAAAGATTTTTTAAACTTACTGGAAAACCTTCACCACCTTGTGAAGGTGAGTTTGTATAAATTAGAAAACTTTTTGATTTGGTTTTTCTGTAACTAGAAAAAGCTTGTGCAAATCTTCCTAAGTCTTTTTTGCTCTGTATAAGATCAGCAAAAGTTTGTAATTCACCTTTAGATCTTTTATTTACTATCGCATCATTTAAACCATAAGTTTGAGGGTCATTAACTATCTCTTGATATATGTTTTCAATTCTATTTTGAATAGAAGGAATGTTGGAATTATACATATCCTTCAACGATTGAGCATCAAGTCTGGAAATCCTGTTAAGCTTATCCCATTCTTGTTCCACATAAAGATAAATGTAACTATCAGGATCAACTCTTTGCATTACAATATAGTACAATTCTTTTGTTGGATTTGCAAGAGTTCTTTGATTGTGCGAAGATCCAAATTTATAATAAATCACTGGATCGTTAAGGATAATTTTTCCCATAGAATAAACTTGTGCTGTTTCCGGAACATTAGCAGAAACCAGATGAAGATTTTTGGCCGCATTACTTACATCATGAAACAATTTTACAACTCTTTTATCATCTAAAGAGACTACAACTCCTTCGGCGCCTGATGCTTTTATTTGTTTCATCTTATTATAATTAACGTTTTTTGTTCCTGGGAGTTTGGAAGCTATAATTTTAACCAATTCTATAGACAAAGGATTAGCGGGCGGTTTTTGATTTTGATCAAAACCTTGTTGGAAATAAAACTCCTCGTTTAATTGTTTTCTTCTTATGATTCTTATTTTCATTTATTTTCTCCTAATATGTGTAACGACCATATAAATATGGTGCAAATAAATTATGTTGTAAAATTGAGCCTTTTTCTTCTTCATGAGGAACTTCACCCAACTCTGTTGAGTTTTCTTGATCAGGCTCTAATTGAGCGTCTTGCATCATATCGTCGTGTCCTTTCTTCATCTTTGACGATGGAGCTTCGGACTTTATCCATTCAGACAATTGATAGATGGTTGATTTAATTGAATCTCTTTCTTTTGATTCGTGAATCTTTCCTTCGAGAGAACCATAAACATTACCACCTTGAATTGAATCATACTCAATGATACCGTTCTTTCTCATCCATTCCATCAGACGAGCTTCAGCACCATACACAACCTCAGACATTAGGTCTTTTGGAAAAGCAACCAACTTCTTCTTCTCAACCATAAGAACAATATCAATGTCAGCATGATCAAATACAAGGAGATCTCCATTAAGAGCTTTGCGAATGTTCATTTCAAATTTTGTCGTTCTTTCATTTGGATTGACAATTTTTATTCCAATTCCAGGATCAGTAAAATGAATGTCTTTATCTCCTTGAATTTTTATATCCAAGTCACGTTCTTCTGGTTCGGTCATAATGTTGATACCTGTTGGCGTTTGAATATCGATCCCAATGTCTTCGTTTAATAAGTCTGTTATAATATCTTGTGGTGGTCTATACATTTATTTGATCTCCGCTAATAATTGTTGAATATGAAAAACATCTTTTACAACTTCCTCGGTCAAAGGTTTTGCTTTAAACCCTTCGATCTTTTCCTTAATTAGTTTTATTTTATCTGACCATTGGCTTTCGGATAGTTGATCGCATTCTTTCTTTAATCTTCCCAGTTCCTCATTCATAAACATCTTAAGACCCAAACCATTATCGGAGAATGATGTGATAAAGTTGGTTAATAACTCTCTTTGTTCTTTTAAAAGGGTTTCTTTATATGTGTCATTAAATTTGGAAACGAATGTATTATATGTAAGGTTGTCAAGAGGCTTCATTTTATCCTCTTTAATCGCTTGAGGATGCGAAATAACAAGCCTTTTGACTCCTTCCTCTATCAACAAACGTGTCTTTGCTTTGAGGCCATTAGAATGGAAAAATTGACCCACGGTTGCAATTGATTTATAGTTAGGAATAAAATTACCAAATGCCTCTGGGAGATTTTGATTGAACTCTTTTATCAATTCAGTTTGTTCGTTAAAGATTTCTTTTCTGTCTAGGGCTTCCCAGTCTCCTTTTACTTCTTTCATATAACGAAGACCAAGAGATTCCTCAAGTTTTTGAGGTTCCATTAGTTGTTTGTACAATTGGAGATCGTTGTAAAGAGGTTTTCCTTTTGAGAAAAATCTTTTAAGTGTCTCAACAATTTGTTGTTTCTTTTGAAGCTCTCCTCTTACAACGGCCTTGGTCATTTCTTTGATTAGGCATTCGTAAAGAAAAGCGGTATTTCTTTTCTTATTATGTTTCATCTTTAATTTCCTTTTTGTTTAGAGATTCAATAAGCATCTCAACTTCGCGAGATACTGATTCTAATTTTTGTTCTTCTTCTAAGTAGCCACCAGCTGCTTGAGATAGTGAGTATTCATTTCCAACATAGCCTTTATAAAGGTTGCGAGATGTTGACCGAGAGGTTTCGATTCCTGTTGAGCCAAGCATGGATTTCTTCATGCCGCCTTTATCATAGGAAGATTGGTGCGATTTGTATGGACCACGTTTAGATGGAATATCGACATACGGAGGCGAGTCATCACGTTTCGCAGAGGGTTCGGCGAGCAGATCGGTATCACCCCCTTTGTCGCCGCCGACATCTCCTCCACCGGTGTCTCCACCGCCGAGGTCACCTAAGTCACCTCCTAAATCTTCACCTCCACCGCCTAGGTCACCTCCAAGGTCTCCACTGCCACCGCCTAGGTCTCCAAGACCTCCGGCAAGACCGCCTCCTCCACCAGCGTCTTCACCACCTTCTCCACCAGATGCGGCAGCTTCAAGTTTAGCCATGAACTTTTTATCAAAGAACATTTCTCTTTGGTTACGAAGAAATTCATCTTCTGACATTCCGAAAAGGTGTTCCGCAATCCAGCGTTTTGAGAAATATCCTTCTGTTGCATTTCCAGCAACAGAGAATTTTTTATCCCAGTGTTCAAGTTCTTGAAGCTCAGCAATCTTTGATGGGTTGTTTAGTTGAAGTGTGAAAGCTAATAGGTCATCATTTCTATAACCAAGAGTATAAAGATGAATGATTCCAATCTTTTCTAGCTCTGCTATTGCTACACGTTGTAATCTTTGAATAGTTCTGGCGAAACGAATATCTTTTTGAGCCAATGTGGTTTTATCCTCAGAGGCACCTTCACCCATTGTTAAATAAGATTGGGGAATCTTTAAAGCAGCAAATAACTTATCTCTAAGATACTTAACATCATCAATACCACCATTATAGGAAGCGCCAGGAAGCGAGGTAATGTCTGTTGAAGATTGACCTCCACGAATTGGAATATAATAATCTTCTTCAATTGACAAAGGGTTGTAACGTAAATCAACACGACCGGTTGTTGGGTCAACAACAGAATGTCGTTTCAATTGGGTCATAACTTTTTGCATGTATTGTTCAACTTCTTGTGGAGGAATACCACCAACGTCAATCTTAAACAACCGACGCTCAGGAGCACGAACAATACGATAAGCCATCATAGCATCTTCTAAAAGAATAAGTTGACGATGGATTCGTCTTGCAGGTTCAAGAACTGATGTTCCATAAGGAGCATGCTTATCATTACCAAGAATTCTAAAGTGAGCAACTTGCCAATTCTCCAGAGTTAGTCCAGCTGTGTTCCATTGGTATTGAACGTAGTTTGGATTTCCTTGATCTTCTCCTTCAAGACGTTCAATCTCTCTTGTTGGAAGACCAATAGCAGATCGAATTCCCATATCTTCATCAATATCAAGATAAAGAAAGAAGTCACCGTATTTACACATTGTTCTTGCCCAACCAAAAAGGTTGTGCTCAATGTTAAGAACATTATGATATAAATTATGGAGGATGTGTTTTATTTCTTCGTTAGCACATTTGATATTTAGCATTGGACGAAGAGCTGTATGAGTTGTCATTTCATCAGCATAAATGTCTAAGGACGATGCTATTTCTGGCATATATTCCATTTCATCAAAGTCAACATAACGCTCTGCTCTGTTTCTGTTTGAAATCATGTTAAGAGTAACAGAGTTTATTGGGTTGTATTCCCATTTTTTAAACTGAGCGCCCGATGCTGATTGAAACTTTGTAGCATAGTTGTCCAATTGCCGTCTTCGTAATTGACGACCTGTTTGTGTTCTTCTCTGGGTTATCGGTCCAGAAAACAATTTTGTAAGAGCCTTGAATAGATCCGATTGAGGATTGTAAGGCGACTTTTTGTATTTGGGCATAGCTATTCCTTTTCGTAGTAAATAGTTCTATTATAACATAAAGTAAAGCTAATGTCAAGCTATCCTCTGAAAATCCAAGCAAAGTCTTTATATGTCTTTTGAAATTCTTCTAGAGATTCTTGTGTCTTAGTTCCTGTGTATCCTCTCATTCCTTTAATGGCTGTGTTCATTGTTGTTGTTGAGGATTTGATTGACGAAATCATTGCTTCTTGATATAACCTATCTTTCTCTGAAACTTCCAAAGCTGTGTCTCTAACCCAACAAGCAATTGCAAGAGCCATTATCAAATCGTCATGATAAGAACGCATTGCTTGAGGTTTGCCATTATTCCAAATAAAAGTTTTTACCTCATGAAATAAACGAGAAGACATTGGTTTAACCAATTTATTTCTTATGTATTCTTCAAGCTTTGCAACTATCAAAGGTCTTGTTTTAACTGAGGTCGTAAACCCGATAACTGCACTGTCATTGTATTCTCCTTCAAGAGAATCAACAAATTCGTGTGTTGATTTGATTGAATAATAAAGATTTGGATATCCGAGATCTCTTACTTTCTCGCAAGCTGCAATTCCAATTCCTATGTTTTCAATAACCATAAGACAGTTTCCATATTCTTTTCCTGCATCAACAAGGATTTGTGCAAAGTGATCCATTGTGGGTTTGCCTTGATATTCAGCAACAACTTTCATAGAATCTGTTCTTAAGATGTGAAACACGGAAGAGTCTGCTCCATCTCCACGAGCAACGTCTGCAACCATAAGATAAGGAACACCTTCTTGATACTTCTCCCAAATCCATAGGTTTCTATCCCATCCTGTTTTGTACTCAGGCTCTTGTTGTTGTTCAAATAACCAAGCTATATCATCAGGGTGAATAACTGTTTCACCAGATGTATTAAAATTACACTCAAGTTCTTGTGCTATCTGTCTTCTTGACATGTTCTTGGTTTCTTTTGCAAACCACTTCATGTCACGTTCAGGATGAACATCCCAAGGCAATGAGACAGGGTGAAATTCGTTATCTCCATTCTCAGCATCAACATAAGTTCTGTGGAACCAGTTTCCAACCCCCATAGGTGTTGATAAAGCTATGCAGCGACCCCCTGTTGATAGAGTGGGGTAAAGACCTGCCCAAAGTTCATCAAGGTTATCAACGTGTGCTGCCTCGTCTATAATCAACAAAGATAAGGCTTCAGAACGACCAGCGTCTGCTGATGTTCCGACAGCTTTGATTGTAGAACCATTTGATAATTCAAATGAGGTTCTGTTATCGATTGTGATGTCGGCAATAGCCATCCATGGAGGAAGGTTTTTCATTACCATTTTTACTTTCTTTACCAAGTTAGCTGCTGTTCCGAACTTGGTTGCCATTACAAGAATGTTCTTTTCTTTGTGAAATAGCATAAACCATACAGCATAAGCAGCCGAGATAGTTGAGATACCCAGCTGTCTTGCTTTGAGAATAACTGTAAAACGATAATCATTAAAGTCCTTGATCAATTCGTCTTGATAAGGATAGGTATTAAAAGGAATTAAACCCTTAAGAGGATGAGAGATCCTACAATAGTTGTTTATAAAGTAGAGAGGATCTTTTCCAGATTTAAGAATTTCTTTTATTATTTCTTGCTTTGATAATTGAAGAGACATCAATAGCCTATATTAGTAATGTGGTAATCCCCATTCTCATCAACTCTAGCAGCAAGATTGCCATTGTTCAATTCTTCCATTAGTTTATTGAAATCTATTGTGACTGCATCGACTTGAGTTCCGCTTGATCCGCCTCGATAGCCATGGGTCCTTATATTTTCTTCCACTTCTATTATTCCTCTACTTTCCAAATCATGTTGCCGATATCCAAAAAGCGAGTCTAACGAAGTATATCCGGGTTCAAAATAAAAACGACCATCGGGAGACTCGGCTTGAACAGGGCTTATTAACGCACCAGAGTCATCAACAAATGAAAATCCAGAACCTGGGTCATAAGTGATTTGAAAACCATAAATATTTGTATCTCCGCCCAAGTATAAACTACCTACTGGATAGCCTTTAAATTCTTCATTCATCGTCTGAACCAAGCTTATAAACTGGTTAACTGCCGCACCATTACTTGGTTTTCCAAAAAACTCAGTCGCAGTTTGTTGTCCGAACAACTTTTGAATTTTTTGAGAGTTATCGGGACCGATCAAGTCATCTATCCAAGAAGTATCATCTTTAGCATACATTTCAATAACAGATTCTCCTTTTTTAAAAGGAGTGACAAAATAATCTTTTCCCTCTATTTCTTGCCAATTTTTTATCGAATATTGTTCACTGCTTCCAAAAGCTTCATTTAAAACTATCTTAAGTTCTTCTTTAATTATCTGTTTTAATTGATTGTTTGTTATTTTCATTTTTGATTCGCTCCTTTTTTGCGTTTATCGTTTGCCGGACGTTTATCAGAAAATTGCTCTAAGAACTTTCTTGTAACATCTCTTGTCTGGTCTATTGAAGGCTCAAGAATAGGCATAGATTCAATGGAACCAATCTTGAAGTGTTGTTGAGCCTCAACCCAATTACGAACTCTTGAAGTGGATTGTACAAGGATATTGGGCTCACCTTTTGATGTAAGAGTAACTGACTTTCCTGTAACGGCTCTGTATTCTTTTTGCAAGAAATTCTTTATTTGATTTAACATTGATTCGATATCTTGTTCAAAATTGCTTCCATAAACTTCTTTAAGTAAAACTTCTGCTTGATAAGAAAGAATCATTGAGTCACCATAGAAACGAACTTTAAAGCCGTCCATAACTCGTTTGTCCATTAGAGGACAACCCTCTTCTCTTTTCAAACCCATTGTACGAGCTTGACCATCTGGTGTAAATCTTTTATCATGTGCTCCGTCATAAGCATTTGCGGCTGCTTGTGAAAGTCCTTGTATAATTTCTAATGTTGTGCTACTCATTTGTTGGTCTCCATCCTTTTAACCATCGTTCTTCTCGTCCCTCAACCCATTGGATATAACATTTTTCACAACAATCAAATTTTGCCATATAAACATCATCATTTGATTTAAATGAATAAGTCTTACATGTAGGGCAAGAACGTTTAGATTCTTTGGTAATTAGTTTCTCTGCAATAAAAACGCCACCAACTTCAATTTGGAAGTCATCTTTTTCATTTGAGGCTTTGTAAAGATCTTTTAGTTGCTTTACGTATTCTTTTTCTTTTTCATCGGTCCAGTGTCGCTTTGGGTTTTCAATTGCTTCTTGACCGTATTTGTCTGCAATTGCTTTTTCTACTTTTACAACATAGTTTGGATCATTCTTTTTCATAATTCCACCTTTCTGAATTGCCATATTTCTCCTTATCAGTTTCGTGTGTTATTCTCTCTGGTGAATCCATATCTCTATAGACTTTCATCCAGTATGGAGTTTCTAAATTCTTTGGACTTAAAGAATTGTCTAAAAACCTCATCTTGTTGTTTGGTCCACAACATAGAACACCAGTCTCATCATCAAAAAAATAAGTTTTTGTTTTGTGCTCATGCCAGCATTCGGATTGTCCGTGATCGTTTGTTTCTCTTGGTCTTTGTGGATCACAGGTCCAAAGATAAGTGCCTTCCCATTTGTGACCAGCTCTGTTGAACATTTCTACGTCCATTCCTCGTAGACCTTGAATTTGGGTCATTTGCCAGTAATCTGATATGCAATCCCACCATGCAACATCCGGCATTTTAATCTCTTTGTTTGGTGTTTCTTTTCTATTAAAAATAGCACATTGATCTACTTTATCATAGAAAGCTCCCATTGATGGAAGATAAACCATATAAAGAGGGGCTCTTGCTCTTATAAATCTTATTGCTTGTAAAACACCAAAAATAGTTTCGTCTTTACCGTAGTTTGGATTACCAGATAAAAATGATTTCTTCACATAACATTCGGTATACGGTGTCGAAACTATCACTAGTCTCTCCTAAAGTCTGAAATTCGTCTGCTTAAGTCTAGCGGGTCACTAATGTCTTTTCCTACACCAAGTTCTTTTTGTGCTCTTTTAACATCTATATCACCAGTAAACATCCCCAATTCTGTTCCTTGGACCATTTTTCTTACTTCTTTATACATGTTAAAGAAAGCAGTTATCAATTGTCTTGTATCATCTATTGCTGTGTGTAATTGCACATACTCTGGTCCTGGTCCGTAAACGTCCATCATTCTTTGTAACTTTCCATTAAAAGCCATAACTTTTTGCATCTCTCCTTTTACTTTCTTTTCTTTTTCATCAAAGAATCGAGACATTTTTTCATTACCTTTTTCCATTTGAAATCTTGCTATGTTTTGAAACAATTGTCTTTGAAAATTGACCGTGTCGAATATATCAAGATTTTCAAAACCAGTTGTGTCAATATTAAATTTTTCTCCTTCAAGAATTATTTTTTTTCTATCAAATGTTTTAATGTTATGCCCAACAGATAAAACGTTATCTCCGAGACTTTCTAACCATTCTAAAAACATTGTTAATGCTGTTTGCTCATCAACGTCATTTTCAGTAGGTTGATAATGTGTATAATCTATCATGTCTTGGACTGTATATGGTCTTCCTAAATCATGTTGCTTTCTTATTGTAAGTAATAATTCATAATCTTTATCATTCAAAATTCCCATTTCCCAATCACTTTCGAATCTTGAATCTAATTCTTCTTGATTAGCTAAGACTCTTTGTTCATTTTCATGTGTTTTTAGGGTTTCTTGGCTTAGGGCGACATTAACATCAAATTCTGATATAGGTTGTTCAGGAGGAGGCCCAGATAAATCATCAATTTTAAAAGCTATAGCTCCATATTGAGTTATTTGTCCTGAGAAGCCAATAGTTTCTAAGTCCCAAAATACCCAAGTTTTTCCATTAAGTTCACGTTCCATATAAGCTACAGCATCACCAGGAGTCATGTCTTTAAGAATCGAATAGTCTTCCATAAGAACTTTTTTTAATTCTTCTTTTATTATTCTTCTAATATCTTGTTTTGTTATTCGCATTAATTTACCGCCTTTGCTATTGAAATTGTAATTCCTACTCCACTAATTAGTCCTAAAGTAAACCAAAGTTGTTTTTTTGGTGGTGTTTTTAATTTTTCAAGTTCTTCAATTCTTTCTTGTTGTGCTTCTATTTTAAGTTGAAGAACTTCTTTATCGTATTTATGTTGAGATTTTATTTGTCTTAATTCTTCTTCTTTCTTTGCGAGAGCTAAGCCAAGTTGATAGTCCATTTCAATTTGACACTTCTCAACACAATTAGCTAATTGATCAGCAATAAGTTGCGATGCCTCCTCATTGAAGAGGCGACCGGAGAATGGAGCAGGCTCACCTTGCTCTATTTGTGTGTACTCGGGAACTTGTCCCCAAGCAAGTGTAGAAAGTAATAATAAAATCATTTGTTACTCCATTGTTAGATCATCAATGTAGACCATGGAATGAGTTTTAAATTTAGAAAGAACTGGTTCAATTAGATCAAGTTCTGATTTCAATTGGTTATATTCTTTTTCTAATTTTTCTGTTTGTGAAAGGAGATAGCTATCTGGCCACTGTGTTTGCATTCGACCTAAAGATTGGCTACGTAGCTCATAAATTTCTAAAGATAGTGATTTCATTTTTTCTTTTATTGGATCTACATGTGATTTTATTGCCTGATAAAGATCAGCTCTATGCCATGGTTCTAATTCAGCCGCTTCAAGTAGTTCTAAACCATGAATTAAGTCTTCTGTATCTCCATTTCGTATATAGTGAGCAAGTTTTTGAATGTTATCTTCTTGTTCATTAAGAATGTAAGACAACTCTTCCTTAATAATTTGTTTTAATTGTTTATTAGTTATTTTCATTTTTTTTTATTCCAATGTCTTGAAAAACATCGTCAATATTTGTTTTTTTGTTTTCTAAGTCTTTTAGTTTTCTTTCTTTTTCTTTTCTTAAAGCTTCTCTAATTTTATCAGCTCTTTCTTTGTCTTTTTTTTCTTGAAGTTCTTTTGCTTTTTGCAAGCGTTCAAGTTCTTCGTTTTCTTTTTTGTATTGTTCTTTAGCTAAGTTTGCCATTTCAAGATAGTTTTTGTTTGCTTTCTTTCCGAGAATGTAAGACAAAACGAACAAACCCATAAGAACCAACCAGTTCTTATGAGCTATAATCCATCGTTTTATTTTACTTAGCCAAATCATTATAGCTTCCTAGTATTGCTCTTCTTCTTGCTCTAGTCTTCTGTCAAGTTCTACCTTTTCTTCTGGATTTAATTGAAATTCTATCACAGCTGATTGGATCTCACTTTCAAGTTCTTTTTGTAGATAAGGCCAATCAGCTTCTTCACCAGAAGTGATTGCTGGGATGTATTCATATTTATAAAAGGGAAGAGAAACTATATGTCTAAATGCCCTTTCTACCTTATCTTCATCTACTGCTTCATAAAGAATTTTTGATAATTCTTCTTTAATTATTTGTTTTAGTTGTTTGTTTGTTATTTTCATTGTCCATGTCTCCACATTTTGGCAAAATCAACGGCGGTTTGGCCACCGATGTAAATCATTGCAATCATTCCCCAAGTTTCAGGGTCTAATTGTGCGTTCCACAATAAAGCTGTGGCTACTATAAATACAAGCAACTTACGAGAAACTGCTTTCTCTTGAATTGCATCAAGAATACCTTTGTTCTTATTGTCAAGATAAAGCTTTTCTTTTAGATCCATTTCTTTTGCTTTGGCTTCCATTTTTTCTCCAAGTTTTAAAAATTCTTCTCTATTCACTTTGATTCCTCTTATTGTCAAAAACGGATCATGGCCAATTAAGAATTGAACCTGATTCATCTTCCACTTCTATATATCTTTTCTCATGAGAAATAAATTTAAGAAAATCCCAATAATCTATATCAAATAAGTCTGGGACCATTTTTTTTGCTTTCTCTACATAATCTATAAGAGGAAATGTTACTCGTCCATCGCCATGATCCCGTTCCTGTCCAGGACGAGCATAAGCATTAAATAACTTTGCTCCGTCTCTTTTAACGATAAACTGCACTATTTGCCACAATGAATTCATTTTTTCTTCTTTACCAGATTCTTCATAAGTATTAAACATGCCCGCATCCGGATGATTTTTTGGTATTCCATACGTATCAGAAAACCAAGACTCCTTGATAACTTTATTAAGTTCTTCTTTGATTATTTGTTTTAATTGTTTGTTTGTTATTTTCATTCTCTATCTCCAAAAGAAAAAAACCTAAATAGCTTTTTAAACTAAATAGGCTTTTAAAATAGATTTAGCAGTTCACTTTAGCATAACCACCAACTTTTTGTATGTCTATGGTTTTATCAACACAGTCTTTTAGAACATCAAGGTGAGAGATTAACAAGACAGTTTTAAACTTATCTTTTATCATATCAATTAAACGAACAAAACCTTCCATGTGTTCTTGGTCTAATGCCGTAGCAGGTTCGTCCATAATAAACAAAGTAGACTTAGGTAAGTTCGTTATCTCAATAAGAGCAAGACGAATGGCCATAGCAGCTATGGTCTTTTCAGCGCCTGAGCCCATAGAGATAGGTCGAGAATCATACTTCGGATGCTTTATGTTTATATCCAAATTGTTTCCATCTTCCTCAAACATAACTTGAAAGTCAACAATGTTTGCAAGACATTTATGAATTTCCTCATTGATAAGAGCTAACTTTTGTTTGATAATTTCGTAAGCAATTCCATTTGGATGCATACAGCGCATAAACAATTCATAAGCTATGAAAGATTCTTCGAGATCATCCTGTTCTTTCTTTTCGACATTTAAACGCTTGATGGTGCTTTTAACAGCTCCAAGCTCAATAAGAAGGTCTTGAATTTTCTTGTCGCACTTTTCCTTGCGTTCTTTTGCTTCGTTCATTTTTAGTTTTACAGCGTTCTTTGTTTTAACAAGAGAAGAAAGATTCTCAATTGCTTGACGGTTTTGGTTATATTCGTCTCGTTGTTGTTCGAGAGAAGCTTTTTGATTACACATAAGAGAGATTTTTGACACAAGAGACTCGTTTGTTATCTCCAAGTTTTTGTTTATTTGAATAAACTTATCTCTTTTCTTTACATTATCATCAAGAACTTGCAATTCTTTTTGAGCTGACTCTTTGTCAAGACCAAAGATTTTTAACTTATAACCATCAATTATTTTCTCGACCTCTTCAATTTCTTGTTCAAGGGTTGGTAGATAATCTTTTGCTTTTGTTGCATCTTTGACAAATTTATTGTTGGAACAGAATTGGCAGTTTGGATCATACTCGTGATCATGAAGCATGCTTATCTTCTTAATGGATTGTTTTTCTTTTGTTTTAAGAGCCTCTAGTTCCTTTTGATAGCCTTTTAAAGTCTTTTCATAGTCACTACACTGCTCTATTATTTGCGCAAGTCTGTGTTCATTTATGGAGCTTACAGTAATATCTGCTTGTTCGATTACTAATAGGTTTTCTTTTATTGTGATTTTGTTACCAGAGACCTTGACACCTGCTTTGTGAATCTCGACTTCAAGTCTATCAACTTCATCTTCTAACTCATCAATGTCAATAATTTGTTGAGGAATAGAGTTGATTTCTTGTTCTATGTCTGCTAATTCTTTTAACAACTCTTCATAACGATTGGTATGCTTTTTGCATAAATCTGTTTGTTGGTCTATATCATCATTAATCTCCTCAACTTCTTCTTGCTTTGCAACCAATAGTTCTCCAAGCTTCTTTCCTTTGAGACGTTTGATTAGGGCAGAAATCTCGGAAGAATCTTTCTTTGCAAAATTTAACTTTTGTTCGAAGATATCCAAATCAAGAAATTTTGCAAGTGTATTCTTACGCTTGGTTGAGCCTTCGTTTATAAAAGAAAGAGAATCCATTTGAGAAGCCATTGAGGTTATCATAAAGTCTTCAATTGCACCAAAGATCTTTCTTATGTTAGCCTCAGTGTCTTTTACAGAATCCCCATTGCACGAAGAATCGGTAGTGAGATTATGGAAATCAAGATCACCAGAGGCAGTAGCGACGGACTTTCCTTTGACGGTCTTATAAGATTTATTAAGATTGCGAGTAATTTGATACTCTTGACCATCTGCTTCCACAACCATTCTAATAGAGGCTTTGTCTTTGTTTTGATTGACGAGGTGAACGTTTTTCTTTTCGGACTTGGAGGTTCCGCCAAAAATGCCATAAAGAGCAGAATCAATAACAGAAGACTTCCCACTGTAGTTCTTCCCAAAAATGCCAACAGTTCCAGAAAGATTATCAAAATCCATTCTATTCCCTTGTCCATAATTGAAAAGATTTGAGAACTCCATCTCTTTAATATTCCATTTGACGTTTCTTCGGACTTCTTCATTCTTCTCAACCTCTATATTGTATTTAGTATTTAATTCAAGCACTTGACGCATCAAGTCTTCTTCTAAGTCATAATCTTTTAAATAATCTCGAATATACTGTTCTTGAATGGAAGCATCACGCATGTTCTCCATTTTATGCTCTTCTCCGCCCGAGGTTGTGAATTGAGAGGTGCCTTTGTTTAAAAAGGTCAAAGAGATAGGGTTATACTTAGAACGTGCTAAATCGGTAATCTTGCGGATTGTAGCACTATCTAAATTTGTTGTCGAGATTAATCTTAGACGGCAACCGTGAGGCACATGAATGTGTTGAGGGATGCCACCCTTTTGGTCTAGGTCTACTGTGATAAATGGTCGAGGATTTGTAAAGATTACATGCTGACAATCAAAGTCATCTTTAGATCTTATTGTCCATAGCTTATAACCTTTGCGTCCATCTTCTGAAAAGTTCTGTTGAATTGTCGAACCAGCATATTGGACACGACCTTCTGTATCTAAGATTTGAGGCTTATGAATATCTCCAAGCATAACAAAGTCGTGGTCTTTGAAAATGCTTATGTCGTCGTCTCCGTGTTCCATAGCCCAACCTGAACCTGTTCTTGAACCCATAACAGCACCATGATAAAGAGCAATGTTTATGTCTCCGGTCTTTGGTCGCATCCAACCGTCTCTGTCAAAGATTGAAAGAACGTTGAAAGACAAACCAGGTTGTGGAGATACACGACCAGAATTCTTTAGCAAATGCAATTGTGGATGGTTTAGGGCATTAACTATGGGAGACACAGCATCTTCCCTATCAGAGTTCTTTAGATTACCGTCATGGTTTCCAAGAATAATGTAGGTTGGTGCTATGTCAGCTAGGTTTTTTAAAAACTCAGAGGCCAGAGCAAAATACTCTGGTGACAATTGAGTTTTGGTGTGAGCCAGATCCCCACAATGAATTATATAATCTGGTTTTTGTGATAATAGTTTTTTATAAATTTGATTGAATACAAATCTGTATTCATCATGAAATTTTAGATTCCGGATGTGGGTGTCAGCGAAGTGCGCCAGACGAAGTGGTTTCTTAATCATAAATCCTCCGTAATTAAGTGTTTTTATTATAACACATTACGGAGGATTTGTCAAGTTTTTTTTATTTATTGATGTACTTTTTAAAAGTTTCCATTGTATTATAAGTTCTTACAATATCAGCTTTTTGTTTTCCATGTACTTGTTCATAATGGTTTAAGATGTTTTCGTTACTAAAAGATTCATCACCAGTTCTACCTCTATAATTATCATAAACCCAAGAACGAAAGTGTCTATAAATTGGTTCATAGTTGTGTCTGGGTTGTCCTATAAGGCGCTTCAAAAACGGACCACCATACATACTGTTTTCGTTTTCACCTACTTCGATATCAAGTGGTTCTTCCAGTGCACTAGCCAAAGACATAGCTTGGGCCGGATCATCTTTATACATGTCTGTTAGTTTATCAGAATGTTGTGGGTAATTCTTTTTTGCTCTTGGGTCAAACTCGGCAGGACGAAAGTATTCTCCTGAATAGGATTCTTTTAAGACTTTATTAAGTTCTTCTTTGATTATTTGTTTTAGTTGTGCGTTTGTTATTTTCATAGCAAAATCTCCTTTACAAATAAATAGTTAGATAGCGTTTAATAGTTTGTCAAAAAAGAAATAGTCGGGGTCTATTGGTTGAGCCCTATCTTTTGCGTTCTCGAATTGTCGTGGTGTCATAGACCCAATGTCTTCAACGGCTGTAGTGTCTATTTTATAGACTTCCATGTCGTATTCAATCATCTTCTTAATCATCCACGATGCTTTCTTCTCCGCATCTTGGTCAAGTCCTATGTAAACTGGTGTGTCGTTTATTGCAAGAGCTTGAAATAAGCGAGACTCTGGTCTAAGGGTTGAACCAAGAATAGGAATGCCTTGTGTTCCTGCGACAATAGCATCAAAGGCTCCTTCAACAATTACAACGGGCTCATCCCAATCAATCATTAGTTCGTTGAAAATTATGTCCTTTGTGGTTCTTGGGTTGAGGTATTTCATTCTGTGTCCGACATAAGAACGAGCAATAAAGAAATTTGGATCTCCATTTTGGTTGAAAGATGGAATAATAATTCTGCCTGAATATCTTCCCTCGGTGCAATAACCAATCTTCCATAACTTTATTTGGTAATCGTCAATACCTCGAGAGTGTAGATAGTCAAGAGCCCTTTCAGAAGAACGAGGAAGATGCTTGTTACAAAGTGAGATCATTTCTGGTGGTAAATCACATGTTGGTTCTTCTTCAATCTCGTTTACTTCTTTATATATTTTATCAAAGTCTGCGAGATCAAGTCTACCGTCCAACTCCAACCAACGTTGTCGTTGTTGATAGTTGCCAAATCTTCTTACAATTCTGTAAATGTTCTTTCCGCGAACATCACAAACCCAGCACTTAAAGAATCCGTTTGCAAAGTTTACAGACATTTTCTTCTTGTGGTGTTTACAAAAAGGACAGTGATACAAATGCTCATTACCTTTTTGATAATATGAACCGAGGATGTCGGTTAACATCTTTCTTTTTTCTTCCATAATTTCCTCCGTGATTTTAGTATAACACGTTTTGAAAATTTGTCAAGAATTATTTTTTATTTTTTAACATCATGTTGATCAAAAGTAGTTTTTAAAAACTCACTGAATTTTTCTTCAACATTTGGTATAGGATCATTATCTTCTAATCCATTAAGAAACATTAAAAAACGATTTATAAAATTTTGTTCTATTCTGTCGTCAACAATTTTAGAAACATTATCATTCATATTCAATAGATCTAAGCCGGTCTGTGTTTTGAACTCATCCTCAGCACCCATCATTTTGGCAACTATTTCTTTGGCATCTTTTGCGTTACCCCAGATTCTTTTTAAGGTTCCAACTACTGGTACTTCGTCAATTATTTGTTCTAATGCTTTCTTTCCTGCTTCTTTTCCAGCTTGAGCTAAGCGATAAGAATTTATAACTTTCTTTAGTTGCCCAACGGTTTGTATTGGAGCTTCGTTTAAAGTTTTCTTTCTCCAATTCTCCATGATCACTTTCATATCATTTGACATAATTTTTCCTCTTTTATGTCTAAATAGTTTTTAATCCAGCATTTGCTATAACAACTGCATCGGCTTTATCATCGGTTCCGGGCTTTGGGTTTCCATGAGAAGTATATTCAATTAAAAAAGATGTTGGGTATTTCTCTTGAACCCACTCAATAACCTTGAGCTTCGTGTTCTCGCCCCTTTTAATTTTGAGATCAACGAGACCCCGAGCTTTGTTTGCCTGAAGGAGAGTCGGAGGGCTGCCAAATAAATTATGAACCACATAGCTACACATACCATTAAAACGTTGTAGCTTGGCCATTGTAACCGCTGTTGTTTTGCCTCCGGAGAATGCCATGAATGGTTGTTCGATGAAAACATAATCTACCTCCGAATGTTCTTTTATTATTTCCATTGTTTTTTTAAAGACATCGGCTCGTTCTTCAAGTTCGAGATCAGTTTTAAATTTGATCTCATCAACAAGAAGCAATTCTTCGTTTTCGTTTATCAAACAATAACCAACTCTACTTGAGCTAATATCTAGTCCTAAAATAATCATAATAATCTATTATAACATATATTGTGAAGGTTGTCAACTATAAATCTAATTTTAATTTAAATAAATATGAACGATCCGGTGTCTTGCGAACAGGATTGGCAACTTTTGCAACACCAATCAGGTTTTTCTTTTCATCATAGATTGCAACTTTTGATATGTAGGTTTCTTTAACTTGTTCCGGAACGTAGTCGACTAACTCTGTGTGTGTGATATTTGCAACATCAACTTCATTTTCTTTGTAATGAATCGAAGAAGATCCGAACGTTCCATAGTAAGCAGAGTTGTGGTTTACAAATGTTGGATTGTTTGACCAATTTAATTCAGAAAACGGGGCTCTGCAAAGCATTCCCATTGTTGGAATTCTTGTAGTTCCTTGAAAATCAATTGAGAAAGAAGCCGAGGGAAGTGTTGAGAAGCTTGAAATATCTTTGTGTAAGCCTGATCCAAAGTGTGTCCACTTGTTTATTGTATCGGAGGAACCAGAATAATTAATGTTATTGTCCTCGCCTAATTGCCAAGAGCCTGTTAAAACAATGATTCCTTCTTGGTAAAACACAAGACCAGCAACTGAACCAGATCCTGTTGAACCAGCAGGACCAGTTTGAATTAGTTCTCCTCTTCTACCTCTATCAGTGAGGGTTCCTATTTTAGAGCCAGAAACATAGTAATTTAGCTCAACAGATCCTTTCTTAATCTTTGACCCATAGAATATCGAAGGAATCGAAATAACAGACATTTCGGCCGTTCTAAGGTCTCTTTCGGGTAAAGGCGCTACTGTTTTCATTTTAAAATGAGGAGATTGAAAAGAGTATTTGTCTAACAATCCCTCGATTGAATAAGGAACAGGATAGCCTTCATATGTTGAAGCGTTCGGAGACTCTTCAGGAAGTGCTGTCTTTACTCCGTGGATTACTCTGCCGTTGAATGGAGGGGTATTGTTTAATATTTGATCTTTGTTTAGTCTATCTAATTTAGTACCTGGATTTGATTGTTCAGGATAATAATATTGAGAAATTGTTCCTGACAGATTGTAAGAAACTGGAATCTCTTGTCCTTTGCTATACACAACATTGTATGCATACAAACCTTCAACAGATAATGCTGAAGGATAAGAACGAATACCATCTGCTGTTATTGAAGCCGATATCTCTTGTCCATCTGGCCTATCAACGTTTATCTCATATAGAGAAATGTGTCCATCATCAACATGAAGAATGTTTGATTGATTGGCTCCTGAAAGATCAGGGATTGAATCAATAACAACGGTGCCTGAATGAATATAGAAGCTAGTCTCGGGATAAGCTTCCAAAGTATTCACAAAGACATCATTTTCTCCAAACTTAAAAACAGCCATAAGAGCCTCCTAGATTAATAGTCTAATCTAACTCGGAGGGTAAACTCTTGAGAAGGTGTTTTCTTCAAAGGTTCAGACAATTTTGCAACAGCCATCAATTCATTATTCGGAGAATACAAACCGATTGTTGTAATATAAGAAATCGGATCAGCTGATGGATTGTTATCTTTTACAATTATCTTTGAACCTGATAGGTAAGTTGGATTAGTTGAGTAGTTAAACTCGTTGTGATTTGCACGACAGAAATAAATTGTTGAGTTTAACTCGGTTGTGTTATTAAAAGAAATGTTGTAAATTCTATTTCTCAAATTGTTACCAATTGTTTTAATTGTAAATTCATCTGTCATTTCATCAAAAGAAGATGTGGTATTTCCTGCTGTATCGAAAAAGTTGCAAGAACCTGAGTCGTTATGGATAATTCCACCATCAGCTTGATCTTTAAAAACAGAACCAGTGATAACAACAATACCTGCTTGATAATAAATCAAACCAACTGGATGATAAACATTCGACCCAATTGTGGTTACGTTTGTATCGTGTAATAGATATCCTGTTTGGTTTGAAGCAGTTGCATAAAGAATCGCATATTCCCCAGCAGGAGAGTTTACAAAGTAAGAAGTTTTAGCTCCAACATCAGAAATGGTTATTCTGTCTTGGAACAACGCTCCGGCAAAATCAACAGAAGAAGAGATACCTAACTCCATTGAGAAAGACTCTTTCTTGATTTCATCTTTAACAAGCAAACGAGAAAAAGGGATAATAAAGTTGTCTCTTAGTTTAGCTCCACCAGCAAGAATATTTCCATCTGCGTCGAATTCCAGAACTGAACCTGTTACATCATATCCTACAAGAATTTGAGCCATTTGATTGTAAACGTTCTTTTTCTTTTTGTATTGATTTACACTTGTATCATAAACAGCAGAATTTGTTGACATACCATAAGTAATATCAAAAATGTGGTTTGCTGAAGAAGATAGATAAGGATAATCATAAACAGTTTGGAACATACCGTGAGTATGAAACTTTATATTATTATCATTATAAGTTCCGGAAACAATTGTTCCCGTTAAAGGAATAGCTTCATGAAGAAGCGTTCTTGTTGAAACGATATCGTTTTCACCTAAATTTTTAAATGCACCTACATTAGCCATATTTTATCTCTCTTTATGTTGATTTAAATTTTACGAATCTTACAGGAACATCAATAGTGTACCCAGTATTCATTCCAGTAACTCTAACTAGTGTATCGATATGATATACTTCAGATGAGCTTCCTGCTCTGTTGTCTAGTCTTGAAGTAGAACCAAGTTGTGTAAATAGATAAGTACTAGTCTGTAATGACAAAGAAGAACCAATTTTAAATTGTAAAATTGTGCCTCTTGGACCTTCAATTACTTGACCAGCACCATTTGAATCAGTATTTGGATTATTGGTAATAACACCATCTTCTGAAGTTACTGTATAATAAGCAATATTGTCATCGTCAATGTAATCTAAAGAAACATTTCCACCTGCAACAGTTCTGATATTTCCTAGTCTGTTATCTATTTGAATTGTGTAACTTTCTTCAACCATATCAGCTGAAAGGGTTTGAGCTGGTGTAATAGCGTTTGTGTCTAAACCTTGGTCTAATCTTATTCTTCCACCGGTAGATGTAGTTTGCCCAAATAGAATACCGGCAATAGCTGTTCCTGTTGAATCATATCCAATACCATTTTGTGTTGAAGTGCTTCCATTGTCATTTTCTGTTAATCCGTCAACAGCAACAATAAATGATCCACTTGAATGTCGAGCTGTTGTTGATCCATCAATTATTTCATTCAACTTAATCACCGGAAGGTACAAAAGTTCTAGACTTTCATAAGTTACCAGTTTAGATTTCATTGAAACAGCGTTATCTGTGAAAGCTTCAAGAATTGGGGTTTGAAGGATTTCGAGATCATAATAAGCCGATCCATTGGTGTTTGAAGTGTCATACAAAGAGTAATCTATTTCTTCATCTCCAAGTGCAAATTTTGTAATTTGAAAAGAACCGTCACCTTTAGCTAAAACTTTGCGACCATGGTCCGTTAATACAGCGTCTAAAATTATGTCGCCAGAATTATCTAAAAAACCCATAAATTTCTCCCTAATGTTATAATAAATAGTATTACTCAGTATTTTGAGTAATTTGTTTTGTTAATTTAAAATTCAAGTTAAAATCAATTTTCTTTCCTGTTTTTCTAGAAACTAATCTTAATTTGAATTTTGTGTTTGTATCCCATATTTTTTTATCAACAATTCCAAGATCTGGTAAATTGTTGGAATTTGTTTCTTGACCATATCCTCCAAACTCCTCAGATGTGACTAAAGTTGTTTGATAACTTGAAGGGACAACTTGTAATAGTTTTGCCATTGTTTTCTCAAGCATATATTTGTTTTGATCCGAAACATGAAAGTCAACGGTTTCAACGTGCAAGAAAGTATCATTTGCGTCTTTTGTCATATGTACTTTGTAAATTGGCGAGGGATTGGAATAGTATCCATATGTGTTGAAACTTCTTATCATGTAGTAATAATCTTTAAATGGTTCAATTGTATCTTGAAAATGAGCCATAGTTGATTTATCTGATTCTACATTGAATGAGGAAGCATTAGATCCAATGTCATAATAACTTGTTGGATGTTTTTCCATTTTGAAAATTTGGAATTTTCCTCTTTCTGTTTCATATTGAAAGCAAGAATCTCTTGTGGAGAATGGATCGTATTTTGCATAATTTAAATCAAAATCTTCCTCCTCAGATTGAGATACACCTCTGTAGTTTAGACTTTTATATTCATTCGAGGATAAATTAAGCATAACTTTTATCTTGTCTTTTTTGTTTTTAATATTTTTAAATTCTACTTGAGGTCTTGGGTGAGGTGGTTGCATTACTTTGGCTACAATTTCGTCACTTATTTGAATTTCATAAAGTTTTGGTCTTGAAATTTCTCCATTATAAACAGACGTCATATCTTCGTTGATTAAAACATATGCAAAAGCTTTGTACGTGTAATCTTTTTCTATCTTTACTTGTGTATCGCAAAAATTAACTATACCATCAGAATTAGGATAAACCCAAAAATTTTGATTTATTCCCTCACCAGTTTTGTTTATTCTTACAAAAACAATTTCTCCATTATGATAAAAGGATTGAACACTTATGTCTCCATTGTAAAGATCTATATCTATCTCTTTTTCTTCTGGTTTTATTAAAGCCACATGATTATCAAACCATTTATCGTCTATTTCTGGTGAGCTAAAACCAACAAGATCATAATAATTTAATGTTACTAGTTCATTGTTTAGAAGTACATCTCTTTGTTTTAGTGGAGATACTCCTTGAACCATATCAGCAAGAAATTTATACATGTATTTATTTTCACGCAAAAACTTTTTAAAATTATTTCCAATTTGTATTGGTGTTGTTCCCAAGTTTGATATTTTAATATTAATTTTATTTGGAAAAACTTTTCCAATTGAAGGGCCGTTTATGTAAAAAGGTGAGTAAGATGTTAATACAATATTTTCAAATCTTGTTGCATCTCCTGTTAAATCATTGACAACAGGAGGAGAATCTCCATCAAAACTTCTAAAAAAATTAAAATCTATAAAATACCTTCTTCTGTCAGGATCTTCGGGCTTTATTGACAACGTATTTGTGTCGAAAAGAACCAATTTTTCAAGTTCCGAATGATCATTTGGATTAAAACTGGTTTCTAAATAGCAGTTTGGTAATTGCAATTCTGATGACAAAACATCAGAATAATCTTCAAATTGTTTACTAATGTATTCAAATACTGGTTTTATTAATATTCCAGGTTGAGGAATATTAACATCAAATATTCCTCCAAAATTTCCAAAATTTATATTACCAATTTCAGATTTAATCTTAATAACCACGTCTTCTTCCTGTTCTATTTGTTCTTCTAGTTGGTTGTCTTGTGTTTTCGCTTGATTGTTGTCTAGATGTATTAGTTCTTGTAGTTGGCTGTGTCTCAGTTCTATTATTTAAAGGTTGTTTAGCCTTTTCTCTTTGTTTTCTACTATCTTTAATTTGCTTGCGTGTAGGTTTCTTTGGCTCTTCTTTTGGCTTTATTTTATTCGCTTCCTTGATTTTTATCTCTTGTTCTTTCTTTTGTTCTATTTGTTGTTTATTCGTAATCTTTTCAACCCTACCCGTTTTTGGCTTAGATATCAAAGGTCTTCTAGAGCTTCCTGCTCTTTTGACTATCTTGATTGGCTCTCTATCTTCACTCTGAATAACTAGGCTAGTTCTTATAAATGATTCTTCTAAATCTATTGTGTTTATCATTTGGTCATAAAGTATCGCTAATGTATTAGAACCGTTGTATTCTTGTAATTCTTCTCTGGTAAAGTCCCAATTGTCAGGTATTATAAGTACACAAGTGTTCACCGCAGCAAAACGATTAAACTCGTTGTCCTCGACAACAACATCATTTTCTATATATTTGCTTAAAATACAATATGTAGGCTTATCCAGTCTTCGTAATTGAGCTAAACTTCTCTCGATAGGGTTTCTGCTATTCATCATAACTCTATTTCTTTTATCTTCTTCAGCTTCAGATAGAATCTCTAATTTGTAGATATTTTCATACATTAAGCTTTTCTTGTTTGGTTGGTTTTTCAAGAATTCATTCTTATCAACACCATATATTTCATCTTTGTAAGTAAGATCTTTGAGATGAACAGGAATTCTTTGGATTTGTGTCGAACCCTTTGAAGAAAATATATTACCATCTTTGTCTTTTGCAAAAAGCTTTTTGTTTTTGTTGTAACCCATCGTTCTACTTTTAGACACTGAAGTTAAATTGGTTGCATTTAAAGAAGTTCTTACTCTTTCTTTAACTTTATCTTTAGAATCTAAATTAGTTTGAAAAGGTGAGTCTTCTCCTAGTTGCTTAACAGGATCAATTGTTTCAGCTTTGTCTTCAACATATCTTTGCACTAAAAGTCTTGAAAATCCTAAATTAAAATCTAGTTTTTTGTTTGATTCTTCAACAATTGTCTTGATCTTTTCTTCTTCTATGTTCTTTAGTTGTTCCGTATCGTATCTATTATTCTTGAAATTAATGGCCCTAGGGCCTAGGTACAACACATCTCTATCTAGATTTCTAATATTTTCAAACTCACTAGTGTTGACCTCGTATCTTTCCGCTTCTGCTGTTAACAATTGTATCAAACTGGAAACTCTGACCAATGGAATCTGTTTGTCTGCATCTGTAGTTGGGAACATATCTAAAGTTCTTGGATTTGTTTTGAAATTAACTTTGTAGACCTTTTTGACTTGAACTGTGTTTTTATCAAGATTAGGTTTTGCATTTGTTCGACCTTTGCCAAATTTATCATTTTTCCTAATGTTATATAACTTTAAAAACCTTTCTGCTTCTTTAGAATAAAAATTAATAACTTTCTCGCAACTATCAGGTGTGACCGCTCTTGGATTTAACATATTGAAAATGTTTGACAACAATTCTTGTTTCTCTTGTTGAGGTATTTTTGTATTGATATTAATTATCTTTTCAAACGTTTTTATCGGAGAATACCACAGTTCAATTCTTCTAGAATAATTTTCTCTAAATATTGTGCTTGTTTTCATTCTATCTTTGTCATAATTTATTGGCTTCTTGAGAAGAGCATGGTACTTTGTCAAGTTTGCTTTTGATTTCTCTATTTCTCTTTGTAAACTTTTAAGGTAGTTTATTGTTGAATCGTCAAACTCTATTACAACTTTAATTTGATAAATTTGTTTTTTGTTTATTTGACAATTAAAAGTTCTTAATTCATTCTCTCTGTTTAGAACTAATTCCTCAACGATAGCTTCTATCTTACCTACTCTATCATCTCTGTTACTTAACATTCTTGTTTCGTTACCTCTAACATCAGTGTACATGGTTTTAAGAAGTCCATTGACTTCCATTGACTTAGAGATACGTTTAAATTCTTTATTTGTTTTTGTGTTATAGAAAATAGAGAAATCTTTAATTCTTGACCTCATTGAAAGGTTATAGAATAAGTCTTCATTTATCATTGTCATCTTTTTGTTTAAAGAATAGTCCTTCATTATTTGAAATTTGTTTATGTCAAAGATAAAATTAAAACCTCCATTTTCGCTTTGAGAATGAACCAATTCTCCAAAATGATAGTTTGTTAAATTTTTCTTATCTTTATTATATTCTTTTGTAGGCAAACTTAATTGTGAGCTTTGCACTCTTTTGTCTTTGATCTTTAAATTTGCTGTACCTATTCGATCAAGCAAAGGATGTTGTTCAGAGGTGTGGTAAGAACCACCCATAAAGCCACGAGAAGGGTGTTTGTGGACCGGTCCATTCCAAACTCGGCTTGTACCCCTTTCAACAAAATAGAAAGCTTTCTTGACCGTTTTTCCTTCGATTAAGACCAACTCTGATGTGACTGGGCCGTTTGTGTAATCGTCTCTTATTTCTTTGTAAATGCAAGTAAACAACGCAGCATGATCTTCTTTAGATCCTAATTTAAATTTTACATTATAATAGATCTCTGTTTCTTCTTCTTTACTTAGCTTGACGCGCCGAGAGGACAAGACTTGATATTCGACTTTTGATGGATCATATCCAGGCAAACTTCTAAGTTTTCTAGGATTTAACACACCGCCTTGTTCTGTTAAGACTTGTGTAAATTTAGGATCTTTCGACAATACCAAAAGTATTGTTTTCTTTGGATTTGTTTTAAAATCAGAAAAATAAGGAATGCCTAAATGATTTAAACCATCATACACTTTCAATGAGACCTTCAGGTGAGCTCCCATATCTTGTCTTGTTTTTCCAGCATGGTTTACAGCATCTATTTCGATAGAATCAAAATAAACATTTGGAAGATTTTCTTCACCAATTAAATCTAAAATCATGATTCCACCTCGTCATCACATACATCGTCAGCACACTTATCAGGACCTCCACCGCCACTATCTGGTGTAAGAATAAGATCTTTGCAATCGATATCAATATCTATTCCAAGATCAAGCGTAATATCGTCGACTCCTTCAAGTTGAGCAACCGCTTGACAGATATCTTTTATTGCAATTTCTTCATCAACTCTAAGATCAAAATAATACTCAACAACGTCTGGTGTTGTTTCAAGTTCTATGAATTCTTCTTGCTCTTCTTCATCCATCAAGATATCTTTAATAATTCTCTTTGGTTTGTTTAAGAATTTTAGCTGTTTCCAATTGTTTGAGGTATTTGCGTTTCCTTCTTGAACATACTTGAACACTTGAATATCAAAAGCTTCGTCAAATTCAAAAGCATTTCTTTCATATATTCTTGACAATAATTGATCTTCTTGAATGTAAATATAGGTTCCATCTGCTTCGACTTCTGGTGGAGGAAGATTTAAGGAAGATAGTTTGTTAGTTATCTCTAGATAATCTGCATCTGAAGATCTTTTTAATGTTGCAAAATATTCAATCTCAACATCAATTTGTGGTATGTTAGTAACCAAAGATGGAGTATCAATATCATTTTGGTATTCAACGGACGAGGACACCTCAGAATTCGTTGTTCTTGTTGCCTTAGTGATTTCCCCTCGGAGATTGAGAACGTCCCAAAATGGGGCATTTTTCTTTGAGGAATTGGATGTTCCAATGGTATTCTGAAGGAATTTTGTGTTTAAGTCTGATAAAGGACTGTATTTGTCGTATGGTTGAGTTAGAGCGTCAAGAGCTGCTTGATCATCATAATCTATTTCGTCATATTCATTATCATTTATTGTGGTCTCAACGGAATTCATGGTATAATGAGGCTTTAGCGAAGGAGTTTCATCAATAATCCTTGCTTTTATTTCGTCATTTGATTCTGTGAAGTTAGCAGCATCAGAGTCATAAATAATATCATCATCAAGAAAAGCATAATAAACAGGCTTCAATTTGCCTTTGGACAACAGATGTCTTCCGTAAGGCGTTAGCTTGAGGTCCAATACTTCTTCTTTCTTATCAAAAAATGACATTAATCTTCTCTAAATATATATGGCTTTGTCACAAGCTTCTTTTCTTGTTTTGACTTTTGTTCGTCAACGTTAGAAAATTCCACCTCTGCATCTAATTTAATTAGTTCAACCATAGAAAAGAAATCATAAGGCCAATTGTAAGATACATCTGATTTTTTACCTGTTGAGTCAACGGTAAAGTTGGTGTTTCCATCCGAATCTCTTGATTCGTTTCTTTGAAACATTTTCTCAAAGTAATTCGATTTTGCTCTTTTCTTGACTTTGAAAACCATCCATTGGATATCTGATGGCAAATCTGTTAATTCTGATACGATATTTCTTTCAATTCCGTTTTCGGTTTTCTTTGGATCTGCTCCTTTTCCCAGGAACTCTTCTGCAAAAAGAGCGTGAGATACTGTTGCCTCTGCTGTTTCGTGAACTTCTCCAAGCTTTGGTGGCAGGTTCTGCCAAATATCTGCGAGGTCTTGCTTGGTAAATTCGTGAGAAAACTCAAACACATACATTGCAACAGGTGTAATATCTTTATTTCTTTTATAATCAAATTGTGGAGGAAATACGTATTTGTCTAATTGTTGAGTTAGTTTGAATACGGTTGGACCAACAGCTTCTTCTATTCCATTGATAGCACGATAGATATCTTCTTTGTTTAATTTAAAGAACTCTCTAAATCCATTGCGATTAACAAAAGGAACAGCAACAACAGCTTCTTCGATAGTTTTTGTATTTTTAATCTCTCCAACTCTGATTGGATCTGTTGAAAATCCACAAAGGTCGACAAGAGAACCAGTGGTGTTAACACTACCTGACATAGCTCCCTCAATCCAGTTTGACGGAATATCAGTTACTTGTATAAAAATTCCCTCATCAGTCCTTTGAGGGAGCCGGCCGTATTGGTGCCACATTCCAATTGGAACAGATGCTGTTGCGTGAGATGGAGGCATAGTTAAATCTTCATGAGATAAATGATTGAAGTTAAGTGTTGGTGTTTCCCATTTTGATTGAATAATCCATCGATATTTAGACTCTATTTGTGTATTAATTGTAAGGTTCTCTGAGTCTTCTCGAAGAATACCTCTAGAAAAAATATTCATAGAAGAAGGAATTTGCATTGCTTGATCATTTATCATTAGTGAAGGAAAACTTATTCCACTAGACAAATTTGAATCCGATACGGAGGAAGTAGTGTAGTGTCTAAAAAATTCTACAGAAGAGTTATTAATAATTTCTGATAATGAGTATTTTTTTGCACCTGATGGGGGCTGAAAAAATATATCTGCCCAAGCTTCTCCATGATAATAAGGAGGTGTAAAAGGCCAATTATAACCATCTTCTGGACCGATACTACTATAGCCATATCCTGGTGGTAGAGATATGGATCTTGCTGTGTCTGGTCCTGGGTAGCTAAAATCTATTGATCCTTCAAATTTGAATTTAGCCCAGTTAATAGCTCGAAAATTATTTGCACTTGAATTAACTATTCTAGCAACAGGAGGGCCGAACGCAGAGGGCCTTGAATACATAGTGAATGTTTCTCCCATTTCTCCATTGTCTTGAGGTATGCCATAAACATCACCTTCATGATCAATGTACACACCTTTCGACCCGGAAATAGAACGAAACATTTTTATTCTCATTCCATAGATTTTACCCGGTTGAACATTTCCAAAGTTTGGATCTCCTTCTGGTAAAGAAGTGATTGTCGTGTGTCTTTCATTTTCTAAAAAGAAATCACCAATCTCAGAGACAAAGTTGTTTATCATCAATTTATAAAGATTATCTCCTTGGCCTGTCCAAGTTGATTTTATCTTTGGTGATTGTATATCAGGATCAATCGAATGTATTTCAAAATTAGCCAAATGTTTTTCAGGTTCCATTAACGCTTCAAATGGAATTCTTTTTCTTATCTCAGAAGAAATAAATGGACCATCAAGACTAGGAGTTACACTTCCTGTTACGTACGGATAATCAAAAATAGGAAAGTCACATGCAATTCCTGATTTTATTGAATTAAATAAAATCCCAGGTGAAAACAAAGGTGTTATTAGTGGCTGAGCTATATATTTTGATGTTGAAGATACATCTGCAATTGCTCCTGAGACAGTATATCCTAACTCATGCTCATTCCATGATGATCCCGAAATAAAGAAACCATATGAATCATAAAATTGTTTTGCTAAATCAACAGTTCTTTGACAAGGATAGAACCCTTCATAAGGCAAAAACTTTTTTATTGCTTTGCATCTAAGTGTGATTCCTGTTGGAGCTGCTTTGTTTTTGAAATCTTCTTTTACAATCTCAAAGTTCTTGAGAAAATCTGTTGTTGAATAAACTTTAAAAAAGTCTTGGTCGGAAGACTTTGCATAATCTTGGTTTCCACCTTTAACATCAAGAAAGTCCAATTTCTGCGAAGTAAAACCGTTTGTCAAATAATGATTTACATGATCAGAAATTCTAAACTCAGGAACAACTGAATAACCCTTTCCTAGACCTCGAAAAGATTCCGCCCATTCATCATATGAATCTGGGAAAGGTTTTTTTGGAGACAACTGAAAGTTTCCATCGGTATTAAAAAAACCTGCCATGTCTCCTGCTTCCCAAGCTGCATGTCCTGTGAATTTGGAACAATCACCAATGGTTCCACCTGAAAGGTTTGTAAAGAAAGGATTTTTAACTGAAGTTGAAGCTGTTAAAGTGTGAGGTCTTGCGTACAATATTGAAGCAGAAACAACATTGTCTATTTCAACACCAGAAAGATCAGATGATGTTGCAAATAAAGAATAGGAATTTTGAAGAACACCAGCGGCTCCAGAAGAATTGTACCCTAAAGCTCCTCCATAGTAATTTGTTGTTGGAAGAGTTGTGAAGTTTTCCTCGGCATCAAGAGGCCAGAAAGATTGTGAAGGTGTATAATAACCAAAACCATTATTTAAGCCCAATTCTGTTCTTGAAGCTCTTTGATCTCTCCATATTTTTGAAGAGTATGCTGGTCTTGTTCTGTGGTTTCTAGAGTGTGTATAAATGTTTTTTGGAAACACAGATTGCTTAAGTGTTAATTTATCAAATGATTTAAGAGGGGTTGTTTCTGTGTCAGTTAAAGCTTTTAAATCCTCGTAAGTTTCAGAGTCTTCTATTTCTCGAGATGTTTCAACATTTATTACTTTATTTTTAAAGAATTGAGTTTCATTCGAGTAAGTTCCTTTGATAGAAAGTTTCTCATCGTCAAAACCATCAGATATTGTTGCAATCATCTCCAAAGGTTTGTGTTGTTCAGACACAGGAGTTTCCGTAAGATTTTGAATGTCTCCGTATTTTGTTTTATGAGTTGACAAAATTTTTCCGTCTTTTGTGACGGTTATTGTATCACCTTTTTCAGAAACAAAAGAAAATGTATTATCTTTGTTGTAAGCTCTCATAAGCCAATTTTGAGATGCTCTTAATTGCTTAAATGAAGAATATCCGTATGGACCATTAATGTTGTTTAAAACAGCAGAAAGTAAAACTTGTTCTCCTTGAGAACTTACAATACTTGCTATTGAGTTGTGATGTGATATTTCATTAATTGATTTTTCTATAATTGTGTTATCGTATGTGATAAAACTCTCTTTTGGTATTTGTGTTTCTCCAACATCTATTCCATTATTTCTTTTGTAATAATATTCTAAACTTCTGTTGTTTAGTTCTTCTATTAGGTTGTCCTCAATCGCTTCATCCCATACGATTATTGATTTAATTTTTCCGGCAAATGCATCAACGATATATTCATAGCCAAGTCCCGCGTAATCGTTGAGGTCGCTACCAATAGAAGGAGTACTAACCCCTTGTATATATTCTAACAACAAAAGAGACAAACCTTTGTAAGCACTTTCAAGAGCGTCAACACTAGAATAGATCAGTGGTGTTCCTAGTTCTTGTCCGTTAACATAGATTGCATATTTTCTTTCCTGTGAGCTAAACTTACCAGATTTTGAAGACTTGTAGAAATTTTCTTCGTCGCTATATAGGACAATAGTTAGTTTGATATCTCCGGACTTGTATGAAGAAATATCAAAAGGCCAAATTACTCGCGGTCGTGTATAACTACCGCCGGCAGAAGCTCCTTCAGTGGCAAGGGCTATTGTATCTCCAATTCCTGTAATTGGTAATATGACCAAAAGTCGATCAAATAAAGTAAATAATGAAGAACCTTCAGAACCATATAAAAAGGCCGTGGTTGTATTACTCGCAGAGCCCTCTACTGGAGTCCAGCCATTATAATTAAAAGTAATTTCGAAAGTTAAATTTTTACCTCCGCCTTTAAAACTTGTCACAAAAGTACTATAAGAATCGTTTAAATATTGTCTTCCATTGATCTTGCTTCCTATCAATTTACCATGTTTAGCTTCCAATTCTTCTATCGTTTTTCCCAATTCGATTGCAGATAAGTTTTTAGATCCATTAGTAGCATCAATGATATAGTCTAATCTTGGTTTATCATAATTTGTTACTTTGTTTTCTGCTTTTAAATCTTCATTTTTTGTTATTAGTGTATTTAAACCTACAAAATCTAATGGTGTTGACATTCTATACTCCAACTATGTCTGATGCTGTTGGGAAGGTTATTGCTGTGTCAACAATCCCGTTGACTTTATTTAAGCCATCTTTTGGCCAATAACCAAACACTTTTTGTGTTCCACTTCTTACATTATAATTATCACCAAGCGAAGAAGTTACCCAAGAATAGTTATAATCAGATGCTGGTATTATTGATTGGTAATTGTAGTTGTTGTTTCTCTCGACGATTTCAACTGCGGCAGAGCCAGATCTTGGTGTAACCAAAGTGTTTCTTGGAACTTTGTGAAATGACGCTGTTAAGTTGTAATCTGTTTCGTCAACTTGTTCATAAACAGAATCAACCCCTCCACGGCCCATAGGACGTTGATAGAGCGTTCTTAAACCGTCTCTAGTGTTAGCGTGGCTATTTACTCTTATTGTTCCAGATTCGCCGCTTCCTGAGCCTCTAATCGATAAGTTTCTGTAGTTTAGGTTATTATGCACAGAATATTCTCTGGCATAAGCATCAAGATACCCATATGTTTGAACTTCAACACCACCGGGAGCAGAGAATCGAGAGGTAATTACGGTTCTATTTCTTATTGAGCCAGTTAAGAAATCGGATTCTTTTTCTATAACATTAGATACACCATCTGGAGATATTACATCTAAAATGTCGAACGTTGTTCCTGTTTCTGACAAATAAAATTTTGAATTACTTATGTAGGGTGTTGTCTTTGGTCTTATAGTAAAAGTAGCTTCACTTGAACCTGAAACATAACTTACATCCCAATCGGTAAAATTGTAATTTAAATTGTTTTTAAGAGAGTCCCAAATTTCTGTATTGGTTCTATTTCCTTTTCCTTGAATAAATTTAAAATCTTCATCATAGGTTGTGGTTATTTCTAAGGTATTTGCTCCATGTCCATAGCTGGAAGAAATAAATTTAGAATCTGAATTGTTGTAAGCAGACAGAACATTTTGTGTTCTGTATCCTAATTGTTCCCAGTATTCTTCTTCTCCAAATTTATAATAATCTATTATGGCCGAAGCACTAGTGTGTGTAGTTGGATCTTTCCAATTACCCCCATTGTACAATTCATCAATAGCATCAGAGCCAGTTAGGAGAGTACTCCAAAGAACTACATCTTGAACTGCTACTCTATCGTCCAGTTGTATTCTAATTTCATCTATTACTGGAGTTACTCCACCAGGTGCAGTGTAAGAACTTCCTCCAGAAGATGTAACTTGATTTCCATTCAGCCATAACCTAGGTGCTTTTGCGTTATCTGTTAAGTCATCTATTTCAAATATTGCTATTAAATGAACCCATTGACTTCCAGAAACAGAAGCTAAGTTGGTATCAAATTCTAAATAGTCATTACTACCAGCTTGATTTTCATAATAAATTCTATTATCATCGTATCCAAAATGTAAATAATGCCTAAGATTTCCGCTTTCATAAAATAATAGATAAGATGCACTAGAAACATCAGAATCGGTATTGTTTATCCACATTGAGACAGAAAAATTATTATTTGATAAACCTGTGTATGATCCATCTACTGCTCGAGCATCGCTTAGTGAATTGGCTCTAAACGCTTTTCTATAATTGTATACAAAAATCTCTCCTTGAGAAGCTGTGAAATTTCCATCTGTATCTACTTCGACCTCTTTATCAATACTGGTGATCTCATTAATAGAACCAGTTAACTGTAATAGGTCACCATCAGACAATGAAGAACCGGTTTTAACTGTAAATACGTAATTAAACGCATCTAATGGGTTTATCCTGTTTGATATTCCTGAACCGAAAACATTACCAACTCTAGAATTATTTTGAGCCACAAGGGTCAAAGGGTGAGTTGTTTGTGGTAAATCTTGTTTTATCTGTGTTGGTAAAAAGGTTCCGCTTAATTCATAACCTGTTTCAGATCCTGCTTTTTTAAATCTTGAATTATTTTCCAAACGACCAACAGAACTAAAATATTCATATTTTCTTGTATAGTTTCCTTGACGATACTGGTCACCTTGGATATTTTGAATATTGTAAGGACGCTTTCCTCTAAAATCTCTATAATAAATAGCCCATTTTCTTGTGGTATCAGGATAAGGGCCACCATAATCAGGGCCAACAATCCCAAGAGCACCATCTTGAACAGATTCATCAGGATGTTCTCCAAACAAAATCCTATAAGCTTCTGGTCTTGTGTATTGATCGTCCAATTTATTAGTTGTTGTGTAATCTTCATTATATTTATTCAATTGAACATGTCTATTTTGACGACCTCCAACCCAAGTTTCAGTAAAAGGTCCTTGCATTGGAACATCATTTGAAATATATGTGGTATCAGAATGCAAGTTAGTCAAAATTACACTATCTTTGTAATTCTGATCTACAGTTCTGTTTGTTCCATCGTCTACGTTTCCTGAAACAATATTAAATGGAGAACCATAAGCGGATTTAACTTCATAAACCAAGTCCAAAGATCCTGTTGAGGGTTGTGAACCATCACCTGACGAGTCTTTACCAACGGTCATTCTAAAGTTGTATTTTTCTTTTTTGTTTGGATCTTCTATATCATCACATACAGATGAATTAATTATTCCTTGACCTGGTCCGATACCTACTACTACAACATTTACTGGGATTCCTATTGATGTCTTTGAGCCATGAGGTTTGATATTATCAAAAATAAAGTCTCTATTTCTATTCTCGTTGTAATTTGTTCCACCGTGAATTGTAGTTGAAGCCTCAGCTGTTAATTTGTAAGGTTTTGAAAACCTTCTTGTGGCCTCAGCATAACCTTGGGCTATATAAGCAGTTTGAGGATCTGTTGTGGGATCTCCAAGTCTTTTGATTATACCACCAGTTTTAGAACCAAGTATTTTTCTTATTGTTTCCCTATCAGCTATGTCTTCTCGAACTTCTCTTTCTTTTTTCCAAAGACAATGGATATCATCTGTTGAGCTTTTGTAGTCAGGAGCATGTCCGAACTTCCAATTGTAGTCAAGCTCTCCGATACCTCGCAAAGAACCCATTGTAGATTGAAGGGTTTTGATGGTTGGGAATTTTCTTTCGTTCTTTGGTCTTTCAAAAATATGAGATTCAACAACGTTTGCGATTCCTTCATTAAATGTGACAGAAGCAGGCTTTAATTGCTCGATAAAGAATGATACAGATGTGTCAATCCACTTGAAATATTCAGTAAACTTATCAAAGTCAGGATTTCCGGTGGTTCTCTCGAAGAAAAGAGAACGAGCTTTTCTTAAACGTTTGTATTCTTGACGATAATAATCAACAGGTTTGGCAAAAAGATTTGCATATTCTTTCATTGTCGAGAATGTTCTTATCATTTCCTCAGAAATTGATTGATTCATTGACTTCTCAAGAGAGAAAACATTGTCGGTTGTGTCTTCGTCTTCAATAAAAAACTCTTTTTCATCGTCCATTATTGTGATTCTATCATCGGTGAACGATATCTCAGGCAATTCTTTTCTTCTCGCAAAGATAAATTCGTTTGTAAACACCTCTTCAGACGCAGGAAAGTCCAAACCAAGACCTTTGTTTTCTCTTTCAATGATATTTGATGCCCAACCATAGAGATTTGAGGTTGATCCACTTGAGAAATCCTCAACAACAAACTCTCCATTTGCATCAGAGGACGCATTTTCATCAAAATTCCAATGAAGAATAAGAGAATCCATAGCAGGAATTTGTGAAGAACCAGAAATATCATGGAAAAAAACGGTCGGAGAACCATAAATCTTGTTGTGTCCGTAGTTTTTAGGGTCTAAATTGTGCTGTTGAATAGCTTCGTTAGACAATTTATCCATCCACATTCTTATTGAACCGATCTTTACATCTGTTGAAGCTATCACAGAACCAGTAAAATTGGTCTTATTTGCTCCAACATACAGTCTTTTTGGTTTTGTTAATAAAGAAATGCCCACGGTATTGCTAACAGAAGCAGTTAAAGTAAATTGGTTTTTGATTTCTTCGTTATTGTAGGTGACGCCATAAAGTCTAATATTATAATCTGGATTTGATGAACTTAAGAAAGATCCAGCGAAAGGGTATCCAACTGGTTCAATAGTTAAAGAAAAGTTCCATCTTTCGTTTGTGTATACTTCCTCAAACAAATCAGATTCGACAACAATTGAATCATCAGCATTTTTTACAACAAACTTTGCAGAGGTAGAACCAACTTCCTCTTTAACGGCGTAAAATTGCAAATTGGCGTCGTTTGAGCCGCCAAAGGTGTAATCGGTGCTATCCGAAGAATTTGCCTCGTGAAAGCCAAATATCGAGCTTGAAATAAATGATGCAACAAAGTAATCATTATCTTCAACTTTTCTTGGCTCGGGGAACAACACATCACCTTCAATTGTAAAAGCGTTGTTTCTTTCAAGTCTTGCTGTATCAGAACCAGAGATAAATGTCAATGAATTAATTGAAGAAGTGGTTTGTGTTATTGAAGCTCCAAATCTAGAAGGTTTATTGAAGTTAACAAATTTTGATTTAACAGACGAGTTTTTGTATCTGTCTTTTAAATAATGAGTTGCATTATCGGTGTAAACATTTAACTTAATAACTTCGTCATCAATACCAAAACATCTTAATAAATTACGGAACGACTTCTCAGTTCCTTTCGATTTTAAGATAAACTCGAGATTATTGTAGATGTTATAATAAATTTGTCGTTTTGTTTTCTCAATTGATTGCTCAAAATAATTGTTCTGATCGTCTCTTTGCCAAAATGTGTTCAAAATTTCTGAGGATACAAACGTATTCGGAACCAATAATCCTTTCTCGGACAACATTCTATCGATGAACTCATAAGGCATATTGCCACTATCGAAGTAGTTTTTGTCTTTTAACTTTGGAACTTCTTTGATTTGACAATAAAGTGTGTCAAAGTATGAAGAAAGTATTTGAAAAAGATAATTTATATTTCCATTTGTATCTTCTTCTCGAAGCCAAGCAGGAACCATATCATACATTCTTATTGTATTATCTCTATCGTGATTAGAGCCGCTTGTTGCCATCTCAGTCAACAAAGATTGAACGCTAGGGTGATCTAACCGGATGATGGGATCACCGGGTTCAGATTGCAATATTGAGGCACTAACGTATGCTGATCCTGTATTTCTAGAACTAGTTGTGTATCCTGTCCAAGTTCCGTTTGCAATTCTTCCTGAATAATCCAAGACGGTCGCATCATACGCTGTATTTCCTACAACACCTTCGTTAAACTTGTAATAAACTCCAAGTGAAGTTCTGTTATCATCAGAATTTGATCCTCCACCAATTGGGTAGAACCAAGTGTTTTTAATGTACTGGGCATCTAATTCTTTTTTCCAATATCTGAAATCGTCGAGAGAAGCAGAAAGTTTTCCTGCTCCTACCATATCTTGATTATGATAATCATTTCCATATGAAGCTGTTTGTAAGGCTCCAAGATATCCGTTAATGTTATTGGGTATCTCACCTAGTGTATTGGTAGTGCTGTATGTCGAACCGCTGTTCAAGATACCGTTGTTGTAGTAACTTATCTCGAGATTTTGAGAAGCTGCTTTAACTGTGATTGTGTGGTGTTGCCATTCACCATTTGCTATCGACGCTGATCCATAAGAACTAAGTGCGATTGGTTGATCAACAATACCATAAGAACCTGAATACAGTGTCAATCTTAGCGCAGACTCTTGCTTATCGGAAGCAGACATTTCAAGTATCAAACGTCCGTAATCATGCGAACCAGATGTGGTTACGCCATTCCAAAGGTCAAGAATGACTTCTCGTCTTGTAGAGGAAGGAAGGAATTCGTCTTTTTTCATCCAAAATTGAATTGTGAGACCATCGTCCATCTTCATTCTGTAATTTAAAGTTCTGTTCTTATCCGAATCGTGTTTAACGCCTTTGTCAAAAACATTCTTTAGTTGTCCTGAACTAATTGTATCAGAACCTGTGTGTTGATAAAGAGAAGCTTCTCGCAATCCACCGGCAGAGTATATATATTCCAAAACATTTGGTTTACCGTAGTCGTTAATTGTTGTTGCAGTTCCCCAACCATCTGCTGAGAAGACTGCATAACCAGTAGATTTTGGATATTTGTTGTCAAATAACCATTGGTCGAGAAACGTTGAATCGTTATAGAAGCTTAGCTTTTCTGCTTCGGAGCCATCGTAAGGATATTGTTCATAAATTCTTTTGATAGATCCTTCGTAATATTCTTTAGCGGAACCAAATCTTGCGAAGTTTTTTGGATCAGAAAAATCTACATCAGGAACAAAAGTCTTGTTTTGTTCTCTTATTTCCTCAATTAAATCCGCAGATTCAACCGAAGAAGTTAGTTTTGATTGGTCTTCAAGAACAACTTCTTTTTTATAAAAAAAATCTTTAATACTCATCTTCTCTCACTTTAAATTTAAATTGATAAGGTTGGTGATTCCAGCTTTCAAGATATTCATCATAAAAAGCAAACTTTATATCGTAATCATAGCCTGGCTCGAAGTAAGACATATCTATGTCAAAGTAGTTACCACTAACATTGTATGATAATTTAGTCGATAAATTAGACCCTGTATCGTGCGGAATAACCACTAAGTTATCAATTGATCTGCAAATCTCATATGAAGCTGAATGAATAACTGTCGATTCTGGTGTCGCTTTTGCAACTGTGTAAATTGTCGGAGACCAATTCTTTGGTCTTACATATAACTTAAATCTTACTTTATCTGTATTTCTGTATTCTTTGTTCAAGTTTGGAATTGAAAGAAGATATCTTGTGTTTTCATCTATTATCTCCGCATTTTCTGATAAAACCGAAATTGAACCTGTGTGATATTCAACTCCACCTGAATGCCAAACGTCAATTATTGACGTGTCATCTGTATCTGCATAAACACTGCATTTGTAAATTCCAGTTGAAACATGTGAACCAGTGAATGTAGAACCAATTTGAGTTCCTCCAGCTTCTGTGTAAAGCGACACTTCGATGTCATCAGTACCTACAGCAGGTATGTCTCTTAATCGCCCTCTAATGCGATTGTAGAGGTACAAAGTGTTTAGGTTGTCATTGGCAGGGGCTAGAGAAGAAGACGCAAAGAAAGCACCTCTATCGTCCGTTATAGAATCATTCCACTTAGCTTCCAAACTTGGTCTGTTGAAAAAGAACTCGGTTCCTCTTGCAAAGAATTTTTTTGTGTAATAAGACTTTGTTGCTGATTCCAAGTTATCTTTAAGTTTTATTCCAAAACCATAATTGTCTTTTGTTCCGTCAAGCCATTCTTCTACAAGAGATGTGACGTCAACAGAAAGATTTTCATAGCCTTCTGGGAAGTTTTTATTAAATGTTGGAGAAGCATGATAGTCTCCTCCGGCAGAATCCCAAAGTCCTTCAGTTCCTCTGCTATTCCAGTTAGAACCAGTTACATTGTATGTTTTGTCGGTGTAGTTAACCATGTCAAGACCGTTACCTTCTTGCCATGATTGAGACACAGCAGAGATTGTGAGATCAAAATTTTCAGGTAATGTCGAGGAATGCTCAGCGTTGTAGAGATTGAGATAAAAGTTTACAGAACCAGCAGCAGGTATTTTACCGGCTGTTCTATCCGAGGATATTTGATCTGTGTCAAATTGAATCAAAATTCTTGAAAGCTCTGATGAGCTGGTTGTAGCCTGTCCATAAATTTGAAAGACTTCTAAAATATCAGAAGCTCCCATATTGGAGCCCGTTGCTCTGTTTGATGATAAAAGGGTTTCATCAAAAGCATTGGAAATTGTATTGTCTGCTGTTGCAAAGTATTTTTTAATAGCCATTATCTTGCTTTCCCTTTGATGTCTTGATTCGGAAACTTGAGTTCAAATATTACGTTTTTTGGAGCCTTGTAGTAAGTTCTATCTTGTGAGATCATATCCTGCATTTCCAATTGAATATTTGAATATCCTGTTCCGTGGTTTGAAGCGTTTTTATTTTCAATCTTAACTTCTTTAACATCAATCACACCTTCTGTTTTTGAGAGAAGATTGTAGATGTCGTTAATATAGATCGGTTCACCAATGTAAAACTTTTCTGAATATTTATTCTTAAGTCTTGTGATAGCATTAGCCAATACTGTCGATGTATCATATCTATTGTCTGTCATTATTGAAAAATCAATTGAAAAGTTTACAATCTTTGCATCAAATATCTCAATAACATCATTTATCGACGCATACTGGTTTAACCAATTTTTTAAATTATTTTTTGTTGCCTGATTTGTTTGAACAAATGCTCCTTGATTATCTATTGAAGCAACGTAAATAGCTAGCTTCTTATTAGTAGCAAAAGGATTATTGATAACATTAACTCTTTTTACTTGGCCAAATTTTGTTGGCATATTGTAAGCAATTGCTTCGTAATCCATTTTGGTAACAGCTCTGTTTTGAGAAGCAAAAAAGTTCTTTGACCTTACTTTCAATTCATCTATTGTAAAATCAACAGAAGAACCAACTATCGGTTCATCATTGATAACTTCTAAACTAGACTTAACAGTATTGATAAGACCACTGTCTAAAGTGTTAGGATTACTAAATACTAGATTCGAAAAAGAAACCTCTTTAATTGTTCTTGGTCCTGCGTTGGTAATATTACCATCATTCTTTCTGTAAGTAACTGTTAGTGTTGTTCCTTGTGGAGATATCCCAAGCTTGTCTGTGCCTAATAGCTTTGTTGGATCTATTGCTTTACTTGTAACATAATTCTTGCCATGCATTTGAATAGCTACTTGAGATGGATCTGCAAGTCCTGAATCGTCATCGTCGTCTGATCCGAAACCAAATTGTATATAAGTTCCTGTATCGTCTTGTTCTAAGATAAATCTACGGGCTGTTACATATGGCTTCATTATAGATCTAACACCGTCTGATAAAGCTGTAGGGTTTGTTGTTTCAACAAAGACTGTTTCTTGAGATAAGAAGTCAACTTCATAAAACACATTTCCTTCGGCATCTCTTACATCAATTATCTCAGAAATTGTATTATCTCCTACTTGTACTCTTCTAAATTTTTTAAATGTTGCTTGAGACAAATCAATAATAGCTGTAAATGATTTACCTGATGAAACTTGACCGAAAGATCTTATTGCATAATGAGTTGCTTGACCTGTTACATTGTTAAATTTAACTGCTATTATATCATTCTCTGGTCTATCAAACCTAACGTCTTCTAATAAAGTGTAAGTTGTTCCATTGCCACCAAGAAATTCAGCTCCTTTTTTAAGGACCGGAATGTATGATGTATTTGGTCCATTTCCATCTGAGTTTGCTGGTACTTCAATGAATAAAGCAACTGAACCGAAAGCAACAGGTATTCCTGTAAAATTATAACCTAGGTTCTTTGCATGTCTTCTGACATTTGGAAACTCGATTGCTGTATCTAAGAATGATTCATTGACTGAATAGTCTAAATAATAAGATAATACATCTCCTATGTACGAAACGGTGTCAAACATTAAAGATCCAAAGGAAGCCTCAGAGAAATCATTATAGTTATCAGGATAATATCTCTTAGCATGTTCTATTAAGTCTTTCTTTATTGAATTAAAGTCTCTACTGGTGTATTTTATTGGAATATTTTTGTTCTTCGGCATCTGTCAATCCTCTGATAATAAATAGGATTAAGGCAATAAAATTTTTATAATTCATCAATTGAAAGAGAAAGTTCAAAATAATCCACAATCTCGGGACTATTCAACTTGTATTTTATTGCTACAGATAGTTTTCTTTCATTGTCTTCTCCAAAAACCTGAACGTTCACATTAGTCAACCAAGGCATATATGTTCTTATTTGATTAAATATTGTAGATTGTACTGTTTGGTAAAGCTCATCACCAGCTTGTTCAAATAGAAAACGCTTTATTCCAACTCCAAAACGGGTATCCATACGCTCTCCGGGATGTGTTAGAATTATTGACTTTAAATTGAACTTTATAACCTCAGATATTTCTTCTTCGTTTAAAGTTTCGTAGCCTACATTATTACCTTCAATGTTCAATGGCACTTTTACTGTAATATCTCTTAATGCTGATATTCCGAAATAATTATTTTTGACCGACATATATTATCCTCTACAAATTCTTTGTTATGTTGCTAAATTGATTAATCGTACTTCCTTCTACTTTATCTTCTTCTCCAAACAAAGGCTCTTCTTCTTGTGCTTCTTGATAAACTTCACTTGCAAAAGCAACAGAGTTTGTTGCAATAGTAGTCTCTGTTTGAGAAGCCACTGTTGCTTGTTCTTCTTGTTGTTCTTCCTCTTCATCATAACTAGGTATTGTGAAAGCAATGTTTTGACTTTGATCAATAAATTTCTCTTGTAATGCTTTCTCTGCTTCTTGTGGAGTTGGATCAATTTTCTTTAGTGGATTTTCCTCTTCAACAACAGTTGAGGTACTGTAGGTGTTTTGATCTGTTCTTGGAGGTTTACCAGGATTTTGATCAAATGCTGCCAATGCTCCATCAGCACATTCTCTCCCTTCTTCATCAAAAGGACGTTCATAAAACCTTTTTCTCTGCCACCATCTAATATTGTCACTTAGGTTTTTATCTAAAGTTGGTTTACTTCTTCCTCTAAAAGCATCTGAGTGTTTTGGATCTGTTTGCTCTTCTTTGTTGAAATTTTGAACATCATAGTATTTTTTAAATAATCCATAATTCTTCATTTTCGTTTTCTTCATAATCAAACTTATCCAAGTTTTATTTGACTCTCTAGAAGGATCAGGTCTTTCTCCCGGATCTTCTCCGATAGAATCAGGAAAACCATAGTAACTGTAAATTGATGACATGGTTGCAAAACCTTTGACATTAAAAATGTAGTTCATTAAGAACTTGTACTCTGGCTTCTCTGCTAGTTTATCAATATAACATTTCAACAAATTGTCAATCTCAAATTGAGATACATTTTTTATCTTGTAGTCAGTAATATCTTCTTCAAAATTCACCAATGGTATTGGATATTTAAAAGATTCAGAATCAAATTCACTAGGAATATTTTTGTAATAATGAACACCTCTAAAACCTCTGATGTTTCTAAAGTAATCATTATCAAAATCTTCTGATCTTGGATCAAATCCTTCTGGAGGTAGATAGCTCAGTCTAACTCCAAATCTTATTCCGATTGATCCAGAATACCCTTCTTCTTCTCTAACAGCATTTCCAAACAAGTCAGAAATAAAAAGCTCACCAGTTTCTTCTGAATATTTAGTTGATTGTTTGAAAGCGCCAAAAACCTCAGCAAATTTTTCAACTGAAATTGGCCTATTACTTACATCCGAGAATTGATCCTGAAAGTCTTTACTTTTTACTTCTTTCTTTGGAATTACAATAACATATTTTTCTAAATAAAATCCACCAAATACTTTTAGTGTTTGTTTTTGTATTCCATCCATGAAAGGTGATAAGTTTTCTAATGGATGCTGTGTCATTGGATCATCAACAACAGAAACAACGTCTCCATATAATTCTTTCTCAATTGAATCAGTATATTCTCCATCTACAGTTCCGACATTTATTGGAGGCCCAATAGTTAATCCGGATTTTGGATTTAATACAAATTTGTTCAAATCTTGTATATAAGGTTCTTCTGGTAGATATTTTTGTATTTTGTATTGATAAGAGTTAAATTCATTCAAGACCAAATAAGATGATATCTGTGTGGCTATTTCTTCACTTCTGTAAATGTCATAAATTTTAGTGTACATTCTCAATTCTTTTAATTTTATCTTTCTAACTTTAAAATTAAAATCAGTTATATTTTTAAGCACTTGTCTAAAGCTTGGACCAAATGCATTAAAAGAAATCGCATCAATAAAGTTAGACAATTTTGAATATAATGGATCTCCTTCTCTCAAGGTTTTTACAGCACCTTGGCCATAATCATAAAGCATATAATCTACTACACCGTCGCTATTCCAAGCAATTTTAGTTATTCTTTTGAATATTTTTCTATCTCTTTTTGAAGGATAATAATAAGAGGTTTTTACTTCTAGTATTTTAGCAAATAATTCTTCTAATTTCTCATCTTTTATGATTTCACCAGTTATAATTCTTCTCTCAACTGTTTGGACCATTTGTTCTAAAAATAGATACCAATATCTCAGCTTGGAAATATTTCCAGACAATCGATTATTTGGAAAGTCTTTCATCTCTTCTTTCATCCTATTAATCAGAAATAGGCCCATACCTGTATCAAAGTTTTGTGAATTAAACCTTAATTGTCCTAGAGTTGGCATGGTTCTTAAAATATTTTCTACTATATAAGTTCTGATAGTCGAAGTAACAATACCATCTAGATATGCGTGTGTTGAAGAATCAGCTATTAAATCATATGGTGCTTTTTTAACACAATCAGGATCGTATTCTAATCTTTTGTCTTTTTTCAAAGAGTTTTCTAGCTTATTAACTCTCTCAGAAATTTCTCCTAAAAACAACCAGCCAGAACGTTTTGGAGAACAACCATCCATTTCAGGATTAAATGCTTGCATAATACCAAGCCATCCTTTGTAAGGATGAGGATGAATATAAATCTTTGGTTTTTTATAAGTTCCACCATAAACCTCAGGATCTAAGAACACAACTCTCTTATTTTCTGTTGCTGATTTTCCTAATACTTTGTCTTGTTCTCGGTAAGAATATTTCCAAGTTGCACTGTTTTTTGGATCAGCGGTTGGGTCTACATACAATAAATCTTGATAATTTATTTCAGAATCCTTTGTGTATCCAAATAAGAAAGAATTAGAATCTCCTTCTCGAGAAGCAGAATAAATCCCATGAATTAGTTTTTTTGCAAACATGTCTTTCATTTTGCCGTAAAGTCTATTTGGCAAAGAATTAAACTTACCAAAAGCTAAAGTGACCTCAGAAGTTGCCAAGTTATCACTCAAGCCAGCTTCTTCTTTAAACTGTTGACCAACATTGATAATCACTTTTCTTTCAGGATTGTCTAATAGAAAATTGATAAATGCTGCTTCTTGAGGACTTTTTCTTCCAACAGAAGAATCTTTATCTATTTTAACAACAAGGATGTCTTCTTTGTATTTTTCGTACAATTCCTCAAATCCAGACAAATTGAAAGGAACTTGAAGTTGTAATAGTGTCTCCTCATCAATCTCATAGGTTGTTTGTAATACAGATGGTAAAAGCTTTAATAGTGCTGATTTAAATCCTGATGGAGGAGCGGTTGCGGTAAATTCGTTTATCTCTAATTCATATGATGGCGCAATTGATGTATTATAAAATGCTTCATCTTCGTTTCTTTCTTCCAGATATACTGAATTGTAATTTAAGTCAAATCCCCAAGTAAAGTGATCTCCACCATTTCTATCCCGATAAGATAACCTTAAATCAGGTTTTTGTTTAAATCTTTTGAAAGATTCAATATTATTACTGGTAAATCCAAGTCTTTTCCATTCTTTTTTAGAAACTATTCTTGATGTTTCTTCTTCTAGATAAATTCTTGTTTTGTAATCAGCGTTAAAGACAAAATTTGAACTTTGTTTTCTCAACCAAGCTCCAACGGTCGATGGGAATAAGTTTGTTGGTGTTGGGTAATCACCATCAGCCTTACTAGTTCTAACTCCACCATCTTCATTTTTAAAATCAAATAAATGCATTATTCTTCTTAGAAAATTTTTTGCATCATCGTACTTGTCTTGATGGTCTTCAACTGTGTTGGCTGCATTCGGGAACAATATCTTTCTCTCAACTCTTGCTTCATGTGATGAAATAGTTCCTCTAACTAATGGTACATTATCTTGATCAGCCAAGACATTATTAAAAAACGAATTTCTTCCCTCAATTGTATCTGAGATGTATGCCGATTCTAAATCAGCAAATACAGAGTCAGCTAATTCTTTTTGAAAGTCTTTAAGTTCTGGTGGTAATTGTGACATCAATGAAGACCCTTCTATTTCCATTGGGTCGTCTGGATCGTTTAAATCATCACAGAAAGGATCACCACCGGGATCTAGTGATATTTTACTAAACTCTTCTTCAAATTCACTATCGGGTCCATTTAAAAATGAATCAAATAAATCTTCTAAATCAAAACCAATGGCAACACCAGGATCAGTACCGGGAGTAAAACCAGTGTCTGTTTCTAAGCATAAATATCTTTTACAAAACTCTGCATAAGTTGTATCGCCATCTTCTGATGTATTAAATGTTTCATATTGATTTTCCAACAAGCCCATTATTGTAGCTTTTTGGTCTTCATCTAGATAACTGCCTATCAAGTTTATTAGTTCTTCCAAGTCTTCTTCAGTTCTTAGAATATTAGACATTTCGGTTTCTTGTGTTGCTTCCCAGATTAAATCAAACAAAGGAGAGCCTTGAGGAGCCCCTTCAAGAAATATGTTCAAAAATTGACTTGAATTGATGTTTTGACTTACAGCTGTTGCCCAATCTACAACAGGTTCTTTATCTATCTTCTGCGTGCTGTAACGATAAACAAAATCTTGAAGTGTTGTTGTAGCGTCCGAAATTGCTCCTAAATCCTCTTGAGTTTCTCCAAAGGGAGTAAATCTATCTCCTTCGCAGAAAGCGTCAGCAATGGCGTCTAACAAGCCTGTATCGTCATTTCCTAACAAGGTTCTACCAACACCTGATAATAAATCACAAGCTCTTGCTAAAATCTTTTGCAATGTCTTTAGAAGATATTTGGTCAATATTGCGAAGATTGATTTCACTATCTTTTCGATAAATTTATTTAACATAAACTTTAACACATCGAGCCAAGCAAAACCAGGTAAAGTGGGAATATCAGGAAAATACCAAGCATTTTTTCCCATACATGGATTTAGTTCTATTCCTCCAACAACCTCATCTAGAAACTCGTCTATTGATGATGTATTAGGGCAAGATGCTGTTGCAACAACTGTGGCAAATATCTCAGATCCGGGAATGCTATCAATTAACTCTCTTAATTCTTCAATTGAAAAAGAATTTATTAATGCTTGTGTGTAAGATTCTAAAAGAACCTTTGCAACTCTTTGAACAGCTTGTTCGTAAGCATTTACGTCATTTCTAAACCTATCGTCTTCTAGTCCTTGAATTACATCGTTAGTAGTATTTGATTTTTGTATTTTAAGTTGAGAAATTGAATTATTGTAGTTGAGTATTTCTGATTCTAAAATAGAAACTTCATTAATTAAATAATTGTAAAATTCATCAAATTTTATAACCGTATTTGGAATTTCCTCTTCTGTGTAAAATAATAGAAAAATATCTTTATCAGATATACTTTTCAAAAACATAAATTCTGATTTTTCATTTTCTTTATCTTCAGATGTGTATTCACCTATTATTGGCTTTGAATTAATAATAAACATATCTCCAATGATGGGTCTGTAAGAATTAATTTTATTGTTATTTTCTCTTATTTGCTCTTCGAGTTGCAAAATTTGATCATCAGTATCTTGTAAAGAATCAAGAAGTTGTGCGTTTTCTTGTTGTGTTAGGTCTCCGGGATTTTGCGGAGGTTGCCGTTGGGCTTCATAATCGTTTATTTTTACAACACCTTTTTTCTCTTGTTGTTGTTTAAATTCCCAAGGTGTTGGAAGATTTCCAAAATTGTTTTGTATTTCTTCTTTTATTTTTTGTTGTTGCTCAGGTGTTAGACCAATAAATATTTTTTCCCAAGATTGAGGATCTTGAGAGTTAAGCAAGCTTTTTACTGCTGTTTGTAAAGCTTCAGCTGGGTTTAGTCCTTTTAACAAACAATTAATTATATCCAAAGTTAAAGATTCCCAATTACAAGGGTTTATCTTCTCAATAAGTTCTCCAACAAACTCTTCTCGAGAGCTTTTGTTTTTTAAATTAGCAACAGCTTCTTCTATTGTTTTTCCAGTTAATCTCTCAAAGAATCCTTTATCTCTCGTTTGTTCATTTGTTAATGATTTATAAAACTTAGCAATAGGAGAAGTTGCCTCAGTAGCTAACTTCCAATAATCTTTTTGTATTTGTAAGGCTTTGTTGTAAGCTTCTAGTTCTTCTTGAGCATAAATGTTTATAGCAGGTGATAAAGAACCATTTTTTAGTCCTCCCATAATCTTCTTGTATTCATCTTTATCATAATTTTCAAAATCTCTACAGTTTAATGAATTGAAAGCGTATTCTACGGCTTTTGAAAAAGATAATTCAGCTCCTAGTACGAGATCATTAAAAGTACTTTCGTTTTGATCCAAACAACTGTCTGCGTCTGGATTACCATCAGGGTCTCCGGAAACAAAGGTTAATTCCGGTGAAGTATATTTAACTCCAAAATCTTTCCAAGCTGGTAGTTGTCTGGAATTATCAATGTCCCTCATCATTTCATTTGCTTTGGAAACATAAGCCATGAGAGTTGGTCTATTGTTATATTTTTCTTTAAATGCATTCAAACCAACACCACATCTGTAAAACGGGCAACCAGCGTACTTCGCTTTTACTGATCTTATTTTGAATGGATTAGACTCATCACTTTTATCAAATATTATCTTTACCTCAACAGCTTCTCGATATTTTACACCAGAACCAGCTAGTTTTTGTGTGAGTCCACCACTGTACTTTGAGTTTGATTTGTAAGAAGCGCTTGAGCCATATTCATCTGAGTAAAGTTTATAATTATTTTCTCCTAAGAGGTTTTTTAAATCAGAATAAAATTGTTTAAATTGCTTTTCGTACTTAATAAAATAATACAACTTTGTATCTGGTGTTTCTTGATCAAAGTCAGTACCAATCCTCAAATGTCCGCCTTCTGTTTTCTTGTAAAATGATTGATATTCAGAATACGTTTTGAATAACTTTGGCAACGTTTTTTTAAATGTTCTTTTAATTGTAGGGCCCCTGAAAGTTACTTCTTCAACACTTTCTAACTCTTGCTGTTGGTCTTCTGATTCTTCTGCGAGATAATCTTGAGGTATTAAGTTAATCAAATTAGCAGGAACAACGATCTCAATATGAGCTTTAGCATTATCCGAAGGAACACCTTCAGATGAAGTAGAAGAAGGGTTTATTCTTCCCGCCATTCCGAACAATTCTAAAGCTATTGGGTTTCTGATTTGGTAATTGTCATAAATCGAAGGATTCATACGATAAACAGTGAAAGTTGAACCATCACCATTTCCTGTTGGAACTTGATAGATTTCAAGGTATTGATTGATAATTGATTGAGGTAGTCTTTGGGCACAAGATTCTGATGCGTTTTCCGGAGGATTCCAGCATATATCTTGGTCGATGATCTGTTTGTTCAAATATCCTAAAATATCTACTATTCCTTTTCTTACATATTTTTCTCTTAATTGTGGATTATTTGCTACTTCAGAAAAAAGTTCTTCTGATCTTACTCGAACAGTCCAATTACATGTCTTCTCATTCAACCAAATTGTTTCATATCTCCAATCAGGAGGAATAAAGTCTGGATTAGGGATACAAGTTGGGCAAATTCTTTTGAGATCAGGATTTTGATTTAATCCAAATTCATCAACAACTGGTTCTTTGATACAAATATCTTTTTGAAGATCTGCGAATGTTGATGAAACACCATCCGGATCTTCTATAGAATAAGAGATAACAGGCTCTGTGTACGATTGGGTGTTTGCCTCTGCTGTATAATAAGAATCGTCCACAGTTGTTGTTGTTAACTCTTCTGTTATTTCATAGGTTTTAATTTGAAAATCATTTTCAAACATTGGATTACCATTTCCAACACTATTATTATAAGGTAATAAAGATTGATTGTTTCCAAATATTGTACAATGAAAATAGAAATTTTGTCCTCCGTTTACAAACTCAGCTGCTGAATAGTCTTCTATTCTTCTCATTAATTGAGAATAATTAGTTCCGGAAGTTCCACCATCAAATTTTACTACAATAACTAAAGTATTATACGTAAAGTCTGTTGATTCATAAAAATGTTCTATTTTTATTTCATTTCTTCCTCTCTTTACAAACCTTATCTTAACATAAAGTGGCGTATCATCGTAGCCCGTTGGAGCTCCATCTAAACCATCTATTAAGCCATCACCGTCTTGATCAGAAAAGTGATTTTGTGAACTAGTACCTTGACGAGGTTTAATATAAATTCTAATAAAATCATCTGGGCTGCCAGAGTTTTTTCCAATGTCTACATATTGTTCCAAAGCTGTAACCACCTGAGTGACCGTAGTTGTTAATGGTAATCCTTGTTCTGCCATTGTTTTTCCTTATGATGAATGTACTGTTCTGCTAAGTATGTTTTTTCTTGTTTTCAACCTTAATGTTGGATTATCAGGATCTCCGATTCCAAGATAATTTAATTTTAAAATTTCAAAATTCAAAGATTTTGTTATATTATCTGTTATTTTTAAAAGATCTTTTGGAACATCAGACAAAGCTGCTGTAGCTAAAATCGGATCAGGTCCAACAACCACAACTCCAGCACCACCTCCAACATGAAAATGTGTTGATAAAACAGTTTTTAGTTTTGCCATATTTTTATTTTGCAAAAGAAAAGCTTGTTGTAAAGAAGATAGTTGATTCAAAATCTCATCTAGTAAGAATACCAAGTTATTGCCTCGAACAATTGGTTGTAAATCTTGTCCGTCTCCTGTTATGAATTCAATTCTTGGGTCAATTAATTTATCTCCATTTGAATCAAGTTCTCCTTTTAAACCTAGGTTTTCGAACTGTGATCCTCCTGCAAATATTTTGACTGAATTTCTTCCAATCATTCTTACATGATCAGATTTAATACCAATTCCAGCTTCACCCTTTGGTCTTCCAAATTTTCCTTCTGGTAGTCCAAAGTAATGGTCAATGTCACATTTTTGAGAAATATAGATCCTTGAAGCATCTAGGGCAAAATTATTTCCAACAACAGTATCTCTATCTATCACATCTAGATATTTCTTAACTGCTCCTTTTTTCCTATTAGCTCCAGACATTCTTCCGGCAACAAGATCAATTGAAGCACATGGAGGGCCGGCAATCTTTCCGTATCCTGACATTAAGTGAGATGGCCTATCTCTACCTATTACAATATTAGCATTTATCTTTGTATCTCCACCACCATCAACTGCATAATTGACATCTGGATAGACAAACTCGCAACCTGCTTTTTCAAATGTAGGCATCTTTTCCTTAAAAGCATTATGAAGAATTCCAGGTCTTTGTGTTCCTTCTGCGACTTCTTTTTTAAAAAACTCTTCTGTTTTATTATATATCCGAGCCATGGCTACCTCCTTCTTCTTTTTTAGCATTACAGTGTAAATGCTCCCCTCTTTTATCTAAACTTTCAATATTTGCAAATGTACAATATTTTGATTGTTTTGCAAACTTTTTTAAATCTTCTTTTTGTTGAGTTGTGTATTCGTTAGCAGGAATATCGGCTCTTGAGCCATTAGATGTTTTGATATCTACAGCTTCTCCAAGATTGTGTCTAGATGGGACAATTTGATAATTTTTAAAATATTTTTCATATATCTCAGTTATTTTCTTTACTCCATCGGTTTTAGTTATTTTTTTATCAATTCCATCTTGTAATACTAATTTGGCTTCATACTGCATATATTTTCTCATATAACCACCTTTCTTTGTCTCAGTACCGTAAAATCCATAATTTGTTCCTATTGTAGCAGTTGCTACATAAGAAGCATATGATTTATTCGGTTTATACGTTGTATCAAACCAACCCATTTTGGCTGCTTGTTTTCCTTCAACAACATTTTCCCACATTATTGTAGCTTGATCTCCCAATGATCTAAACAAAGATCCAACTTTAATTGGTAATAAATCTTTCCTATTATTGTTTTTAATGATTACAACAAGGTCGTCAAGAAATCTTTTAATTGTTGTTGAAGCTTGGGAATAACGTCCTACAAAATCTTCAGTACTGGGATTTTCTACTGTAGATTGTTGTTGGTACCCACCATTCTCCATAGCTAATTGTGCAGCAGTTAGCTCAGAAGCTAATAATTTTTTCATTATCAAATCAGCATATTCTTCTTGGTCAGATGTAGCTAGAGATCCGACTACTTTTAATCCTCTTTGTTTACCTAGGTTACCAGGGTTTTCATCAAATTCACAAACAACTAAGCTGCCTAGTTTGATACCAGTAACATTTGGTCCTATAACAGCTACAGGGTGCGCTAAGATTAAATCTATAAGTTGTTGTGCTCCGTCTAATTTTGTAGTAGAAGGATCAGGTAAAAAATAATCTTCTATTTCGTCTAGTCTAACATAAACAATGTTTTCATTTAAATCATCATTAGCAGAACTAGCCAATGTGAATACAGCTCCTTCGTCTATTCTAGGTAAACCAACAACTCTAGCTGTAAATTGTGTCTTTCCTAAGAATTTATTAAGTTCTTTTTTAGTTTCTAACTCTATAATTCTATCATTAGAGTGTTTTACTCTTGTTCTAGGTTTGGCTAGAAAAGTAGATATTCTATCAAAAGTTTTAGCCATTAATCTTTCTCCGCAATCGCAGAGAATAAATTATCCATCTCTTCTTTCGAGATCCCATCCTCTTTCTTTTCTTCTTTTTGAATAAGAGAAGCAACCTTCACCATTTGTTCATTTGAACGTTGAAGGGTTTCAACATACTTAGCTAAAGTAAGACCAATTTCTCTATGACGATGTTCATCTTTTGCAAGATATTCCATAGCATCCTCGAGTAAATCTCGAGTAACCAAACGATCTTCCTCTATGTTGGCAAGTGTTTTTTGTATTATTTCATCTAGTTTTTTTGACATACAATAATTAGTCTTTACTAAATTTTACCTTCGTCCCAGTTATCTTTAAACATTTTGTATCTCTTTCTTAGTTTATTTAATTGAGAAACAATTTGTTTTGTTGAAAATCCTGTTAGCTCTCGAAGATAAAGATAAACAGCTTTTTTGTTTAAAATATCAATTTCGTTAACTGAATTTATTAATATTTTTATTGCATCTAAAACTTTTTTTTCATTCTCATTCATGCTTTTTGAATCCCAAGAATCAATTTCTTTATTTAGATTTTCCCAAAATTCTTTTTCAATTTCATCTTGAATGTATGTTATTTCTGATGTCATTCTGGATTTTTGCAATTCAGCATCAGCTGATTCGTAATCTACTTCTCGTTTAGCTCTTTTAGAATTCTTTTTTACTTGTGCAATAAACCAGTTTTTGGTTATTACTGAAAAATAAGAAAATGCTTTTGATCCACGATTTGGATCGTATTTTGCTAAGATGGTAGTTAGCCATACTTTGCAGTCATCTCTTAATTCTTCAATGTTAGGGAGTGTTGTGAATCTATAAGTAAAAACTATCTTATCAACCATTTCATTAAAAGCTGGTTGGATTAAATTTTCATATAAATTACATTTCTCCAGGTATGTTGTAGCCGGATCGCAATACTTCAGAATCGCGTCCTCGTGAGTCTGAGTAAAGTACATCTTTTTGTTCTCTGTCTTTCTTCGTCTTTGTGTCATTTGTTATGTCCTCTGTTAAATCTTCCTCGATTAATTCAGAATCAAGACCGACTTCCAAATAATCATCCATGACCTCTATCAAATCATTCGTGTGTTGAACTAGTAATTTTACATCATCATCTCCATAAAACTTTTCTAATTCATAAACTCCTCTTATGTGTTCTTGAAAACCCCTTATTAATTCGCTTAAATTAGCCAAATTTTGCGTTAACCAGCCAAGCCTACCTAGTAGGTCCCGAATGTAATAAAAGGCTATTAAATTGCTTCCTAAGCTTATTAATAGGGCAATTCCCAATGCAGCATCAATCATCATAAGTTTGATTCCTCGCTTCGTTATATAGTTCTTTAAAGATTTTCTTGTTGTCCTCAATAGCTTCCTTAACTCTCTTTCCCTCTTCCGACGGAGGCTTGGAGATAGAAGTTAATTGAGGGATGCGTTCAAGCTCGGAGACATGAGAATAACATAGTTCACATTTGTCTTGCTTCTCATTCATACCATGATGAACTTGGAACTCTCCCTCGCATTTAGAACATCTGTAGACGTATCTAGGCATCTTTAACGCCAACGTTTACATTTGTTTTGACAACTGGAGGGTTCTTAACAAGAAGTTCTCCGTTGTCCATAAGATCCAGTTCGAAAGATTTGAGAACAGGAACAATGTCCGTTTGCTCAGTTAGAGCTTTTTGAAGAGCCATCATAATAGCTCCAAGTGCTTGATCAGATAATTTCATTTTTTCTCCTTTGTAATTACAGCTCCATCAATTTGAAGCCAGTTTTTATTCTTTCTTATCTCAAGATTTTTATTCCATGCAGCTTTCAATCCTAGTGCATCGATATCTAGATTTTCAGCATAATCAATAAAAGCATTGATATCTTTGGGAAAGCATTTTCCTCCAAAACCATAATCACCATCAGGACCAGGAACTTGTGTATGCATTGGGTTTACCCACTCCGAGGATAACAGTCCGTCTAAAGCTACATTCCAATTAGCACCTTCAGCTTCGGCTATTTGGTAAAACTCATTCATTAAAGAAACTTTTGCAGCAAAAAAACAGTTACAAAAGTATTTGATAAAACAAGCTGTTTTGTAGTCTGTTTTTATTATCTTAACTTTTGGAAATACTTTTCTATACATTTCTTCTACTTTATCCATAGGCACTTTGGCACCTCCTAGGACTATTCTTTTTTGGTTTTTAAAATCTTTAACTGCTGTTCTTTCTGTTAAGAATTCTGGATTAAATACTAAATTTTGATTTGGAAACATTTTTACTAGCTTATCAGCAGCTGCTGGTGTTATTGTAGACTTTATGATCAAAATCTTGTTATTTGATAATTTCTCTATGGCTGTTTCCAAAAAGTCTAAAACAAATTTTCCATCTTGATCAATTGGAGTTGGAACACAAATAAAGATGATATTATTTTTTGATACTTCATCTAGTGTATTATAACACTTGCTACTGTCAATGTCATAAATTTGAATATCGTAAAAATCTTTCATTCCTTCGTTGATAGCGTTACCAACAAACCCATTTCCTACTAAACCTATCTTTATTTTCATGTATTCTCCAAAACATTAATTGTAGCATTATAAACTTCTTTAATATCTTTTTCTGTCCACTTTGTATCAATGTGCAAATAAAAAACTTCTTTTGATTTTTTTAAAGAAACAGGCCCTACTTTTTGTTTTTTAAAAAGAGGCATCATGGACATTGGCTTAAAGGAATGTCTTGCGTTTATCCCTATTGATTTCAGCTTCTTGACCACTTTATCTGCATTTGGGTGTATCATGTCATAAACCCACACTACTTCTCTATTATTTGGCATCTTATATTTTTGGGGAAACAAAGTGTTGAACTTATCTGTTATTTCTTTTCGTATTGACAGATTTTCTTCAACATTGCTTAAAGAGTTTAAAATTAACTCAGATTGTAAATCTGTAATTCTATAATTAAATCCAATAGTTTTATGATAGTAATTATGTGTATCTCCAAAGGCCATACTTTTCATGTCAGCTATCTTTTCAGATAATTCAGTGTCATTGGTAGTTATCGCACCGCCTTCTTCGCCACGTATTATTTTGTTTCTATAAAATGAAAAGCATCCAATATCAAAAGACCCTATCATTTTGCCATTTTGAATAGCTCCTTGAGCTTCGCAAGCATCTTCTATTACTCTTAAGTTATGTTTTTTTGCTATTTTCATAACACGAGTCATGTCTACCACTCTTCCATAAATGTGTGTAACCATCAATACTTTTGTTTTTTCATCAATCAATTGTTCTACTTGATCAAGATCAATTAAAAGATTTTCATCGCAATCAACAAACACAGGTTCAAGTCTTGCATAATATACTGCTAGGCCAGAAGCGTACATTGTAAAATCAGGTACTATAACTTTAGAGCCTTCTGGTAACTGTAGAGCTTCTAAAGTTACATGTAAAGCAGCAGTTCCTGTGTTCACTGCTACGCAATTTTTAGTGCCAATGTATTTAGCATATTGTTCTTCTAATTTCTTATATATCATGATATCCTTCAATAATTTCTGTTGCTACATAGTTCTCATCTTCAGCAGCTTCTGTGTATTCTAAAACTAGAATTCTTTTACATATTTTCTTTAAATGTTCTTCTTTCTTATTCCAATCTTCAAGACCATTTTCTCTTATTATCATTCTTTTGATACTAGATAAAATTCCCCAATCAAACTTTTCTTTTGTTTCAAAGTCTTCCATTTTGGTCACAACAAATTCTTTATCAGGAAATCTTCTTTTTGCTTCGTTTATAAAATCTTTTGAAAAATCAATTCCAACATAGTTTTTCATATTTTTAATGTAGTCTCTACCGAAAGCGCAGCCAATATCCAGAATCTTATCTCCATCAATATCAATGTTCTCAAGTATTACTTTTTCATGACTTTTTTGAATTTTATCCCAATACTCTTTTGATACTTTAAAAACAGAAAAGTGTATCATCTCATCATTTTTAGCTAGACTTTTAGCATAAGCTAAACGATTATGCCAAAAGTTTTCATTATTAATTTTAGACATTACCAGTCCCACTTGTTATTATTAGCTCTATAGTATTCAATAGTCTTCTTTAAAGCATCTCGTAATGAAGTAGTCTCTCTCTTACCAATTGCTTTATATAACTTAGTGTTATCAGATTGGAGATGCCATATCTCCCAAGGCCTAACTCTTTCTTGATCGACTTCGATAATTACCTCTTCATGCCCCATCAGCTCACCTATTAATTTTGCTAATTCATAAATCTTGATTCCACCTTCAGAGCCCATATTGTATACTTCTCCAAAATCTCCTTTTTCTAGGAGTTCAACAGCCATTGTTACTGCGTCGCGAGAGTATTGAAAGTCTCTGAAAGAATTATTTCCAAGTTTTATTTTGTTACTTTGATTTAATTGACTAATAATTTCTGGTATTACATAAGGATGTGTTTCCCTTTCACCAACACAGTTAAATTGTCTCATAGCAATTGCAGGTACGCCCGCTTCTCTCCAGCGAACTTGTACTAGTCCGTCAGCAGCTACTTTTGAAACTCCATAAGTAGAGTGAGGTACGATAGGATCTTCTTCAGTAATTTTACCGGTCATATCACCATATATCTCAGCTGATGAGACTTGTAAAACTCCTTTGATTCCTGCTTTTTGACATGCATTTAGGACCCTCAAGACAGAAGTTGCATTAATATCAAAAAAATGCATTGGCCTTTCAAAGCATTCTGGTATATAAGGTTCAGCAGCATAATTGAATACATAATCAATTTTGTTGTCAATAAACACTTTTGCTAAGTCGTTTTCATCATCTCTGATATCAAACCATAGGAATTTAGCTTTTTCATTTAAATGCTTTTTCAATCCTGTGATTAGATTATCAAGAACTAACACTTTACATTCTCGATCATCTATTAGATGATCAACTAGATGAGAGCCAAGAAAGCCAGCTCCACCTATAACACATACATTACAGTTTTTTATATTTCTCATTTATTTTCTCCTATAAATTCTTGCCATGGCAAGTATGAATTACCATGAATATCTTTAACCTCTCTAACACTACAAATAGACTTGGCTGGTGAGCCGTAAACCAAGGTTTCTTTTTCTACACTTTTAACTACTAAAGAATTAGCTCCAACAAAAGAAGACTCACCGATAGTGATACCAGGCATTAAAACTGAATTGCTTGCTATTTGCGAGTAAGATTCTATTGTTGTAGATAATAGTTCTCCTTTAGGTGGATTTGGGTCATTTGTTACAACAACATATGGATAAATCCAGACATTGTTTTTGATAACTGTTTTCATTCCGATATGTACATTTGAATGAAATCTCACATTATTTCCGATCACTATGTTACCTTGTAAATCACACATTGTTCCAATGGAGCAGTCATTCCCTATTCTTGTGTTCTTACGCATCATTACCTTATCGCCACATTGAAAATTGTCACCAATTTGTACATCTTCAGAAATCATTGTGTAGGGCCTTATAAAGGAATTTTTTCCTATAATTGTTTTTTTTGATTGGTGGTTTTTAGATTTGTAAAGTTTAATATCTGAGTCTCCGATAATACAGTTATGCGATATTATTGTTTGCTCTCCTATCTCAACATTATCGTAAATAATAACATTTATGCCAAATTTGACACTTGGATGTATTTTTACATTATTTCCTAGTATTTTTGGTTTATTGTTCATTTAATTTCTCCATTCTTTCTATCATTTTTTCTACCATTTTTTCTATTGTTAAATCATTGAAAAATTCTCTTGTGTTTTCTAATTTTAGTTTTGGTGTATTGTTCCAAGTTTCTAAAACAGTTTTTTCAAAATCTTCGTAACTATCGTGTTTGAAATATATTGCTTGTTCTTTTAAGTATTCTTTTGCTCCCATGTACTTAGAGTCACTGACTATACAGGGTTTTCCATGATAAAAACCCTCTAAAAGAGTTAGTCCACCTGTTGAAGCTTCGTAATATTCGCAAACCATAAAGGAACATTCTAGAATTTTTTTCTGAAATTCATCTTCTGATAATCTGTGTCTGCTTTCGTGCAAAGGAAGATTGTACTTCGAACACACCTTTTTTAACCACCCATTGTTTCTATCTGGTATGTCTCTTAAAGGGTTGTATATATATCTATTGTCTTTGATATCATCCTCACTTGCAGAAAAGAATCTTGCAAACGTATGTATTGTTTGGCATTTATCTCCAACTCCAAAGTATTCTTCTACTCGTAGTGCAACTTCTTCAGACGGAACCCAAATTTCTACACTTTTCTTTAGATATTCGCCAAAACCTTTCCAATCATATCCTCTTGGATGTTTCCAGATCCATTCGTAAAGGTCCCAAGCATAGCAGATGATTCTTATATTTGGGTATTTTTTGTGAAAATCTTCTAATCTAGACAGTTGTGAATTTGTGGCTAAAACAATAAAATCACAATCATTGTCTACTTTATTTACAAGAACTTCTATTCCTTGTTTTTCTAACTCAGGAACCCATGGGTTTAAGTTATTTGATGAAGATTTAATTAAACTTATTTTCATTTTTTCTCCAGATTGAATCAATTTGTGTAGCACCTAGTTTTGTTTCCCAAAGTTTTTCAAAACCCTTCTCTAGCAAGAATGCTTCTACGTCTTTATGTGTTTTTTGATTTTTCCAAATTTCTTTCTGTTCTGTTTCTATTTGTAATAATTTTATCTTTTCCAACTTATCTTCAAAACCAGAAAGTACTTCGTAAGCTGCTCCTTCTACATCTATTTTGCAACAAATATTTTGTTTTGAAATATTTTCTTGTATAAAATTGCCAATTTTAATCACTCTTACTTTTACTTTAAGAAAAGAATCCTTTTTATACTCTCTCTCTAATACCGAAGATCTTCCATCATCAATATCTTTCCCAGCATGAAAAATCATTTCTCCGTCTTCTTTCCAAGCAGCTAAGTTAAATACATTAAATTGTGGATATTTCTTCATTATTCTTTTGAAATGAGCTGGATGTGGCTCTAGTATATAGACACAATCTGCTTCTACATTTAGCAATTCTGATAGGTATTTTGAATCATCTCCAGTCATAGAACCCACTTCTAAAATTGAATCTATTGAAATGTTGAATTCATTACAGATTTCTATTATCTTTTTCAATTCAATTCTATCGTTGTTGTCTTTACTACCCATTAATAACCTCTTGAAAAATATTTAAGTACTTTTGTTTGAGAGTAGACCAATTGTTTTCTTCGTACCATTTTTTTCCTTTAATAGAGATTTCCTCTATTTCTTTATTGTACCATATATCTATAGTTTTTGCAATATTTTTTTTGCAAAATATTGCAGATTTAAACTTAACGTTTGTGATGTTTTTGGTTTCATAATTTTCAACTGGTATTAGAATCTCTTTAGGGAGCCACTGATTCATAGGAAATCTATCTCCACACATAACAGCTAATCCACTTGCATAAGCTTCTTGAATAGGTAAAGATAGTCCATTAAATTTTTCTGGAAAGATAAAGACATCTCCAGAAGACCACAAATCTTCAAATTTTACACTTTTGTTAATTACTTCAATTCTACTGTCTTTTGGAATTTCAATAGGTTTTTGGCTTCTGACTATTAATTTTATTGGACTTTTCACATATTCCATAGACTCTATTAGTTCACTTGTTCCGTTTCTACCATATGTTCCTCCGTTTCCAGAATTATGAATAAAAGTTTTTGCCGTTTTTCTTTTATTCCATTTAATCTCAGAAGGCACTGGAATGTTGATTCTATATGACTTTATTTTAGGATAAAGTTTTGTATAGTATTGATGGTCTAAATCTGATGTTGTGATAAATGCATCTGGATACATGGGAAACGGTGTAATTTCATACATGGGAAATAAAATTGTCTTAACACCGACAGATTTGGCTAATTTAAAAATATCTAGATAAAAAGGTGTTTCAAATAATAATAAAATGTTTATTTCTTTTAAAAATGACGTTATTTTAATTAAATTTTCTTTTGAAATAGTTTTGGAATATGGCCAATCAGCACAGACATCTAGATCAATTACTTCTTTATTAAACCAGTCAGGATTGTTTTTTTTATCTGCATGAGATTGTATCAATACCTTTTGAATCAAGCCATTCCTGTAAAAATCTCTAACAAGATATCCTAATCCTTGGTTTGTAGACAATGCTACTGTTCCTATTATCATGATAATAATTCCTTTATTGTGTTTGAACGATTCAATAATAAATCATTTTCTGATACTTTTTTGTACCCATTAGAAGAAATAAAGTTTCTCTCTTTTTCATTTTCTAGGTAGTAGTCAATTTTATTTTTTAAATCTTCGAAATTGTTTCTCTCAAAAGTTATTAACTCTTTTTCAACATTAAACTCTTTTTCTATCCCTTTCACATAAGGATGAATCAAGAAGGAATTTCTACCTAATGCTTCATAAATTCTATTAGACCAATAATTGTCAGATTCGACACATTCACCAATAACTATTTTAGATCTTTTGTAAACTTTAGCCAAACTATCGTTTCTTAGTTCCCTGTCTCCTGTGTTTCCAAACCATTGAAATTTATTAGAATAAGTTTTTTTCAAAAAGTCTAATAAATTTTTTCTATATGGTAAATGGCACTTTTGTAAAGTTCCTACAAATAGAATGTCTATGTCTTTCTCTTCTATATCTTTAGAAAGATATTCTTTGCTTATTCCTTGTCTAACACAATGGTGATTAATATTCAATTTTTTGAAATTTTCTTCATTACCTCCATCTGGTGTCAAGACATAGTCTGATTTAAAGATAGGATCTGATGATAGCTCCTTTTCTCTTTCTAGACCAAAATACAAGTCAGGCACCCAACAAACAGTGGTGATATTTTTTTCTTTACATTGAATTAGAAGTTTTTCTTTTTCTTTGATTCTCAATTTTGTGTAGAACAGAAAGTCTGGGTTTGTTCTTAATACTAGCTCTTTGTTCAATAACCTATTTTCTTCAAATCTTAAGACTCTATAACCTGTTTCTTCTAATGCTCTGGCTTTTCCTTCTTCGTCATAAATTTCATCAAATTTTCCAATAAAACAAATAACTTTTTTGTCTTCAGAAAGTTCTAGTAAAATCTGCAAAAACGTTTCTTTTGCAATTTCTACTCTTCTTCTAATTTCAGATATTAATTCTTTGCCTTCTAGTTGTAATTCTTCACTTAAAAAACCTATTTTGCTTTTTTTAGTCATAACTTTACAGCCTAGCATTTTTGCTTCACAAGTGATTCTAGAAAATGTTTCTAAAACTTTTGGAACAAAAAGAAACGTTTCTGATTGGGAAAGTTGTTTCCATATTTCTTCTTGTTTTGTTGTTTTTATGATGTTCGGTTTTAAATTATTTTTTTCACATAATTTGATTGAATCTGAAAAACCTTTGATCGGATTACCACTTTTTAAAATAGAAATTCTGTGAGTTGTATTGTCCTCTTTATGAAATATTTCTTCTATTTTATTCAAATCATCATTAGACCAAAGACTTGTACCAATATTGATAACATTGTTTAAATTTAAATTTTCTATTAATATTTTTTGACAAATTTTACTCAAAGTAATAACCTTATAAGCCCTTTTATAGAAAAACTTATTTACTATTTTCTCTTTAGGGATAATAAAGTTGCTAAACACTGAAGGGTCTCTAGTGTTTACATATTTGTGATCATGTTCATAAATAATGTATTTTTTTGTAGATATCAGCTCTTTCATTCCATCACTCAATTGCACAAAATTTGATACTATTATCAAATCATGAGCGTTGACTATGCTTTCTGTCAATTTTTTACAATTAATATATGCTAAGTCGAAGTGTTGTTTTAAATAATTAATCAAAACATTGTCGTTTTTCTCAGTTCCGCCAACAATCTGATTACTAAAAAAATCTGAAATGAATAATAATTTTTTCATTAAATAATCACCATTTCTTCAATATCGTTTAACCATTCTAATTCTTCTTTTGAAGGACTGTAAATTGAATCGCAAAACAATTCAAACAACTTCTCATCAGAAAACTTGTCAAGAACTAAGCCTTGCAATTCTTTTGATTGTTCTCTCGCTTTGTCAAGATTCTTTGCAAGATATCTTAACGACATTTTGTAAGATCCTTGATCAGCAAATGCCCACATTTGTTCAGGTTCAATAACACCTTTCCAATGCGCTTGCTGTTGTACAGGTCGAAGAGTATATTCAACAGAGGTAAAATAATCCTTGCCACCGTGATTTAAAATATCCATTTGACCAGACCAACCACATGCAATAATAGGCAATCCTTCTCGAGCAGCTTCATAGATTGGAAGCCCAAACCCTTCACCATGAGCAATGTTAATTAAAGCGCTAATTTTGGGGTTACAATAGAGGCTAGTCATTTGCCCAGGGGTAAGGTCCCCGTGGAGCAAATAAACCTTGCATTTGCGATTCTCGTAGCGTCCAAGAAGGGATTTAAGGTGCTTTTCAACTTGTGTAAAGTCCATAATTGAATTTCCTTTGAAATTGGTCTTAACAACCAAACCAATTTCTTGGTCAATAAACTCTTCAACAAACCAAGTGATTGTGTTTTCAAAGTTTTTTCTTGGTCCAAGTTGAGACACAAGAAGGAAGTTTTTATCAAAGTCTAAATTAAAACCTGGGATTTCTTCAGGTTCATGTCTTTGGGTATTCTCCCAAACAACTTCAACAGGAGTTTCGCATTTGTAAGGAAATGTCTCACCAGTTTGATTGTTGGTTGCTTGAGCAACAGTATCAATCAAAGAAACCTTAGCATGATTTGATACAACTAAAACTTTATCCATTTCATTACATTTTGGTAACCACTGTGGTGAGCACTTGTTAGTTTCAATTCCAGCTGTATATCCTATATTTACAGGACACATCTTTTGAAACTCATTTGGTATTGTAATCTGTAGAGAAATGTCAGGTTGTAATTGTTTTTGTTGTAAAAGAATTTGTGTTTGTACAATTCTTTCATCTATCCATTTTCTCATTTCGTTATCTTCCCAAATCCATCCGGTTTTACCCCAGGCAATAGGTTGGATATAAATGTCGAACAAATCCTCTCGACTTCTTAATGCTCTTAAAGCAAACCTAGACTGTTCTCCGTAACCTGATTGTGATAATACAGGGCCTCTAACAAATATTTTCTTTTTCATTATGCGACCTCCTTAAATCTAATTCCATTATAATTTCCTTTTTGTTTCATAACTTTATCAATTATCTCAACCCATTTTTGTTGCAGTTCAGAAAAATTGTAATTTTCTTCAACATATTCTCTGCCAAGTGTTCCAAGTTGCCTTCTTCCTTCTTTGCCCATTTTATAAATCTTTGAAAGAGCAGAATGGAACTGTGCTTTGTCTATTCTGTCTTCATAAATATAAGGAACTTGTTGAGACCCTATAATAGATTTAGATGTTGGGAATATACCAATTCCAAATTCATCATCTCCATCCGTGACCTGTTCTTGAAGACCACCGGTCATTGTGGCAATTATTGGAGTTCCACAGGAAAGCGATTCCAGTGTGGCTAAACCAAAACCCTCAGCATCTGATATATTAATTGTACAATCAACCATGTTGTAAAGTTGTGCCAATTGTTCAGGAGGAAGTTTTTTGGTTGATAACATAATTTGTCTATCTTTAAGACCTAAATGCTCTATAATATGTTCTAGGTCTTGTCCGTGTGGATCTTTTGGTTCTGTATGCATTATTAATGCAGCTTTATCATGAAGATTTTCTTTATCAAGCCATTCTTTAAACCACCATACAAGAGTTCCAGATTGTTTTCTTCTAGCATTTCTGTTATTCCAAAAGAAAATAACCTTTTCCCGATCTTCTTCTTGCAGAGATCTTTCGCGAATCTCTTTAATTTGAAGATCAGACAAAGGTTTAAAGATATCTGAATTTACCGAATGAGGTAAATATGTGCAAGGAACTTCCGGTGCTACAGTTCTAACAATTTCATCAGTAACTTTAGAAATAGTGACAATGTGATCGTTAGATAAGTAAAAGTCCCTATTAAAATAAGGTGCAGGAAAGTTATCCCAAACATGGTGATAAACCATCGGACAAAGTGGTCTAATTTCATTTTCAATCTCCCATAACCAACCCCAAAAGCGGGGATCAGTCATAAACCAAAGTAATTCAATTCTTTCAGTCTTAATTATTGAACGGATCATTTCTTGCGTCCCGTATCCGTCAACGGGAATTATTTTCCAATCTTGACCATAAGGATCAACCAATTTTGGTGTATAATCATGATGTTTTATTGCGCCACCCAAACTTATAATAGAATACCTTCCAGTTTTGAGTAGACTCTCACAAAAGTATTTTGTTTGAGTTCCAACGCCGGAAGGTGATAGAGGATGGTCGGAAAGTGTTAATATTTTTATTTTTGACAATTGTCACCTCTTTTTATTTGTATTATAACACATAATTTCGAGGTTGTCAAACTTTTTTTAAAAAAAAATAAAAAAAAATTTATTTTATCTTGGGCAGTGTTCGGTGTTTCTAAATTCGCAAAGAGAACAAGACCCTCTATTCTTGAAGTGAGCTTTGTTAAAAATAGACTTTACACCCTTTACCAGAAGATCTGTTGCATTTTGAATCTTGCGAGGTCCTGAAGTCACACGAAAGATTTCAACATTATCTTTCTTTGCTGTTCTTTTTAATAAAGCAAAGTGAGTCTCAACTAATTTTGGTTCAATGTTATGCTTTAAGCAAAAAAACTTTTTATAAAGGGTCAATTGATAGGTAATATATTTGTCTGTTCTTTTTTGAGCATCCCAACCCCAAGAGCATGTCTTCCAATCAATGATGTGGTATTTTCCATCATCTGTTTTTAATACCAAATCAATAAAACCTTTAAACTTACATTCTTCTAGTTCAGGAATGTCAATGTATAGTTTTTCCTCAACAGAAAACACTTCATAATTTTTGAATGTTTTGATTACCTCAGGAATTATTTGAGGAGCAATTTTCTTTGCTTGATCAGACATTATTGTTACAACATTTTGTTCCAACTCAACATCTTGTTTTAAAAGTTCTTCAATCTCTTTTTCAAACGTAAAATCCCAAAAGTCATCGTAATCTTCTTCTTGGATCTTATCTTCAATTGCATGTTCGCACAAAAGATGAAGAGATCTTCCAAAGGCTGTGTATTCGTTTCCAACGAATTTCTTTATTTTATCTAAATAGATTAGTTTGTGTTTCCAAGCACACTCGGACCACGTTTTAAGTTCTGAATATGATATATGCATTTAATCCTCCAAGTCATGTAATTGCATTAACTTGGAGAACAAAACTGGTGAAGTTTCTTTTAATTCTTCGCGTTTGCCCATATAGAACTGTTCAAAACCTTTTGCCCAATACTCTCTTAACGAGGTAACAGCATAAGGTGAAGGAAAGATCCCAGGAATCAATTGCCACAAAACATCATAGGTAACTTTTTCATAAAGAAAATCATCAATGTCTTTATCATAATCAATATTGTAAATAAAACCTGTTGGTGTGCCGAAACCTTGATCTTTCAAAATAAAAGCTAATTTCTTTCTTCTGTAAAGGAATTCTCTTTCAAGCTTTCCATCTTCATAGATTATTTGTTCAAATTGCTTTTCATTTGAATGAGCAATTTCATGGATTAGATCATCGATCATATCCATTTCAGAATCTTGTTTGTTTGTAATATAAATTGCTCCATTTTGCCATAGAGCATTAATATCTCGATCAATAAGATCTTGAAATTGTCCAATATAGATTATATCAATATTTGATAAAACATGGTTAGGAAGATGTTTAGCAACATAACGAATAACAAAATCTACATCAATCTCTTGAGGTAGTTGGTCTTTGATATAGATGTTTACGTCACCTAACATATAATGATCCTTTAGTTTTTTTGATCTTTTTACAGACTCTTCTAACCAGTTCATTTATTCTCCAAAGTAGTAATGTAATTATAACACGGAAGTATAAATTTGTCAAGGAAATAAATAGAATCTTTTTTAATCAAACTAAAGAATTTTTGAAGCAATCGTTGCAAGGCGAGATCTTTCACCTTTTAAGAAAGTTATATGTCCTGAAATGTCATGAGACTTAAATTTTTCAACAGCATAAGTTAAACCATTTGAGGTTTCATTTGTATAGATATTATCAATCTGTTCAATATCTCCTGTAAGAACAATTTTTGTTCCTTCTCCAACACGAGTAAGTATAGTTTTAACCTCATGTGCGGTTAAGTTTTGAGCCTCGTCAATAACAATAAATGCGTTATTAATAGAACGACCACGGATATAGGTAAGAGCTTCGATTTGAATCTTTCCTCTTGCAACATATTCATCCAAATAAACATTATCTTTTCCTAAAATAGTCTCCAAGTTATCTTGTATAGGCATTAACCAAGGAAGCATTTTCTCATGCATGGTTCCGGGCAAGAATCCAATGTCTTTTCCAAGAGGTTGAACGGGACGAGAAACAACAATCTTTCTATATTTGTTGTTTGTTTTCTTTAAGGAAAGTGTTTGTTCCATTCCGGCAGCAATTGCCATTAAGGTCTTTCCAGAACCAGCTTTTCCAATAAGAGAAACAAATTTAATTGAATCATCAAAAAGAAGATCATAAGCAAACTTTTGTTCTTTATTTCTTGGAATAATACCCATTGTTAAGTTCTTAACATCATCTCTTATTTTCTCTATGGGTTTTTCATCCAAAACAAAACGAGCAAGGGCTGATTTCTTTGGATTTGAAGAGGAAGTAAGAATAAGAAATTGATTTGGATACAACTTGATCTTTCTTTCTTGTTGAAAGATTTCGTCAAAATGAATTGGTTCGTCACTATAGAACTGTTCAATTAATTCATCATCAACAACTAATTCAAGAAAGCCAGTGTAAATCTTTTCAGCATCTTCAATAACTTTTCCTGTTTCATAGTCCTCGGACAAAAGACCAATGGCATCAGCAATGACTCGCATGTTGATATCGCGAGAAATCATTACCGTCTTTCTCTTTGGGAATTGTTCTTGAACAGCAAGAGCAACACCAAGGATTTGATGGTCGGGAACTTGCATTGATAAGAAGCCAGGAAGGTCCTTTTTTGCCTCTTCAACTTTGAGGGTGCCCAAACCCTTGCCAAGCTTTATTCCCTTGCTTAAAGAACCCTTTTCGCGCAATTCGTCAAGGGTTTTAATGATCTGTCTTGCATGAAATCCAACGGAATCTTGACGTTTTTTATGTTTGTCAATTTCTTCGAGAACTTTGTAAGCAATGAACAAATCATTGTTGCCAAGTTTATAAAGACATGATGAGTCGGTTAAGAAAACCGAGGTATCAATCACATAGTTCTTTTTCGCCATTGTTGTTTCCTTTTGTTAATGTAATTTTCAACTAGTTTTTCTAGTTTAAATTGAATTTTATGATTTTTTGATTCTCTAACTTCTGATTTCATTTCCAAATAGTGGGTTAGACTACCTACGGAGGAGCTCATGTCTTGTGAATTATCGTTATTTTCTTTTTTCAATGTGACTGTTAGTATGCCTTCTGATTGTTCTTCAATTTTAGTAATTTGTACTATTTCCCTTTTAGAATATGTGATCGTGCCTACTTCAAAATTTTCAGATATTTCATATTTTTTTTCTAATATCTCATTTTTTAATTCAAGTAGTGTGTACACTAAGTCATTTTTTTGATATTCTTCTAAACTAAGATTGGTAAGATTGTTCCACCATTTAGAAATTGAAGTGGTTATTTTATCAAGGTTATCTTTCACAAAAGGAAAAGTTGGATATTTATTATCAATTTTGTTTTTGGTCCCAACAAGCACAAGATTGCCCGAATCATCTTTCATAACACTATTGATTTTAAAGTGTTCGATAAAGTGAGGTTTTTTAAAAATCTTTTCGGAAATATTTTCTATTCTTCTTAGATTATTATCATCTAAATCTTTTAGGTCAATTTTTGTCAATGTCTTTAAAAATATTTTATAATCAACTTTATTAATGTTATCATTTATTAGCTTTAAAGCTTTATGCACTTTCTTGTTAGTTTCTGAGGATTTAAATCCATCACGAATATCCTTATCTTCTGAATTGTATTTGGATTGAGTATACGAATATAAATCTCGGAACATATTTGATAGTTGTGCTCCGGTGTTCGTTCTACCTTCATTATCAGATAGTGTTTGATACTTAGTTAACATTTCATTAGAATATTTGGCCAATTCTTTTGCTGCTGTTCTTAATTCATTTTTGTTTTTATTGTTTTTCCATTTTACCCACATTTCTTTTATTTTATTTATAAAGTTTTCAGAAAACTTATCTTTAAAATTTTGATTTTCATTTGATTCTCTAACCATAAAAGGAAGACTTCTAAGTGTTCCTTTCGCTAATTTTTTCAACCAATTGTCTTCATCTTTTTTAACATAATCATAAATAAAGTTTTCTATTTTGCGTAGGTCGTTGAACCTCTCATCTTGAAATCTATAAAAAATTGAATTCATAATTTTAAATGCGGTCTCTTCATCACTTGTAGTAGTTATTTTGCCTTCTTCTGAAGTATCTAAGCCTAATTCTGCCATTATTGCTTCAGGAGATAAATCACTAACTTCTGCTGTTTCGTCTTTAGGATCAATCGCTTCTTCTCTTCCTAAATTTTCAATATCTTCTCCGTTTACACCTTTTCCAAGAATTGATAATCCATTTCCAAGAAATTGAATCAATGCTGTTCTTAATCCTTCAATTGCAACTTCTCCGCCATCGACTGAATTTAAAGATTTAAAATTTGCAATTGCTGTTTTTAAATGTGTGTTTATTGCTTTTTGAAACTCATCTTCGTACTTATTAAGTTCAGGTCCATCGGCAGAGCCAAATGGTGCAACGTTTGGAAATACTTTGAGAATTGTTTTAACGTTTTCAAGTTCACCTTGTATATCATCTTTATTTGATGTTTCTAACTTACCACCAACGATAAAATTAATGAAGTCGTGAAGTGGTTGCAAATTAACACTTTCTTCTGCTGTTTCTGGACCTGTTTCAGTCTCATCTGCTTCGGATATTGTTTTTGGCAAAGATTTTAAAATCATTTTTCCATATTCAATTAATTGATCAACCTCTTTATCTAAAATTCCTTTTTTTCTTTTTGCTCCAGCTTTTGCTTCTTTTGCCATGGCTATAAATTCTTGAAGAGCTTTTTTAACTTTTCTGGTTTGTTGCAAAAACGCATTCAAGGAAGCTTTAATATTTTTGATATTTAAACCTTTTGCTTCTTGGAGAGATTCTGTTGTAACAGCTGATGGTCTTGTTATCCCTGCTGTTCTATCCTCTCCTTTAAGAGCCGCTTCAATTGCTTTTATTAGATCTCTTAATAGTTGTCCTTGTTCGTAAAGATAAGGTTTATCATAAAAACCTTTCATTTCTTCAACGGCTTTTTTAACATCTTCTGTTGGGACGAAGAGGTTTGGATCTACTTCTTCTTCACTCCCGGGCGCATCAGCACCGTCAGCTGTGTCTGCGGTCTCTGCTCCAGGTGGTGGTTCTGATGTAGGAGAACTTGGTTCAGCAGTTGGCTCAGAAGTCGGTTCTGTTGTAGGTTCAGAAGTCGGTTCTGTTGTAGGTTCAGAAGTCGGTTCTGTTGTAGGTTCAGAAGTCGGTTCTGTTGTAGCAGATCTTTCACTAGCAGAGACTTCGGAAGCTGCTGCTAATAAATCAGTAAAAGTAGTTATTCCTAAAGAAGGATCTTCTTCTACAGCTGCTTTTCTATTATTAACAATATTGTTGTACAGTTCTTTATCTTTCTGGTCTCCATCTATTCTATCATTATTGAAATCAAAATTTTCATTGTCGATAGAGCCAATTTGAATTTTTGCTCTTTCTAGGCGTCTCATTTCCTTTTCTAGAGCTGTAACATCTCTAAATGCTGTTTTTAATTTATCAATTCCACCTTGTCTTCTCGCTATATTTGGAAATAATTTTTGGGCTAATGTTTTGTATTCTTCATCAACTTCAGCATCAGCTTCAAGCATTAATTCTTCCAAGATCATTTCTTCTAATTTTTCTTTATTCATTTACTTTTACTCCTAATTTTTCAAGAGCATAAGTCAAAGCTTGCCTTCCATTTCCTTGTTGAATTTGAGAAATTGCGGCATCAATTAATTTATCTAAAAGGATAAGCTCTTGTTTATCCGCACCTTTAATTTTGCTAAAAACTTGATAAAGCTTTTTAAATTTATCTCTCATTTTATTTATTGAATTCACAACTTCTTCATCTTGTTGAGCTTTTTCAACCTCTTCTTTGATGATTTGTTGTAATTTTTCTTTTGAAACTTTCATTATCACAACTCCATAATTCATTTACAGTAAATAGCAAAAAAGCGAGGATTTGACCTCGCTTCTTCTTTTAATTATTGGAAATCGTCATCTGGGTTTATGTCAAACTCTCCAGTTAGAATAGAAAACAATTGTTTGATTTCAGGATTTGATGATATCTGTATAGCAGAAACCACAATCAATTGTATTTCTTCTTGAGTTAAACCTAGTTCATAAGCTTTCTTTGCAGCATATAATAATTCTGTAAAAGCCTTTTGCTTTGAAAGAGGCCAAGTTTGCAAGTCCATTGACAATCTCATTAATTTTTCTGAAAATTCTTTAACGTCCATTTTGATTCTCCTTTAATTTATCAACAAGCCATGATGAAGATTGAGGTTTGTTATTTCCTCCAATTGCCCACATCATTTGAATTCCTAGTTCTTCGCATACGTCCATTTCTGGTGTGTTTTCGGTTTTACGATCTCCGCCATTTGCAAAAGCGTCTGGTTTATGTCTTCGAAGGGCTTCGCAAACAGTACCATCGTTATCATCGACAGCAGTTACAAAACGAACTCCTTTAATATTTCCCATGATTTCAGCTCTTTCTTCCCATGGCATAAAGACATATCCTTTTTTTCGCATCAGCCAATCGTCAGAATTAATTATAACCATAACATCTCCATAACGAGCAGCATCAAGAATCATACGTATGTGTCCAATATGAACAGGGTCAAAGCCTCCACTCACAGCTATTACGGGTCTTTCTCTCATTTTATCTCCTTTAGATATATTTGTCCCAACAATCGGGAAACTTAATTTGTCTATAATAGTCTCTTATAGTTATAGCAGGTTTTTTAGGCTTTGTCAAGAGATTCATTGAAATTTCTTCAAGTTTTTTATGCCCTTTCTTTCCATTGCATTTTTTGCAAGCAGCAACGATATTTTCCCAAACTCTTTCACCACCATGAAATTGAGGAACAACATGGTCAAGAGTAAGGTCTTGAAATGAAAAAACACCTCCACAATATTGACAGGTGTTTTTATCTCTCCAAACAACATTCTTTCGATTACAGGTCATAGTAAAGTGTCGTTTGTGAATATAGTTTTTAAGGACGATAACGGCCGGATAAAGAAGCGTTGGGTGAGGTCCAGTGTCATATGCCTCCAACAATCTTGCACGACCTCCAAGCACCATATTTGCGCCTTTAAAAGCGTCAACAACTTCGATAGGTCGCCACGATGCATCCAGCTTTAATGTATATAACTTTTCCACTTTATAACTAGTTTTTAGTTATTAGTTTTCCCGCGGCAGAGTCAGCCAAAACTTTAGAAAGGCAAGATTCTGCAAGGGAAAAGTTTTCAATAAATGATTTAAGTTCTCCAAACGCTCTTTTATAATCTGGCATCATTTCAATTTCTGTTTTTCCATCATGAGAGTGTATAGCGTGAACCTCTCCAATATTATCATAAATTGTAACTGATGGGTGTTCTGATAACCAAGTTAGAGCAACCTTACCGTTATCAAAAATAAAACCTTGAGCAACTCTTCCAGTGCCAGAAACACCAGATTCATCTTCAAGGCGATTTAAATAAAAAATTTTCATAATCATAATCTCATTATCTACTGTTGGTAATTCTTGGAATTATCTCATCAAAAATAAGATTTAAAGTGTCTTTTGTTGTTTTAACTTCAAAAGCTCTTCCGTGAATCCTCAACCTTTCGTAAATAGCTTGATCATTTCCATTATGCCCGCAACGATCTCCAACAAACCAGCACTCCCAATCTTCAAAATGTTGAAGGGCAAAGGTTTTATCCCAACCTTTTGGGTAAATATCAAAGGAGGTTTCTCCTCCAAGTTTAACCATTATTTTATCTACTAAATTGGTTTTTTTTAAAAAATGTTCAAAGCCTTTTATTTCGTTCATTCTAAATGAAGAATCTAAACCATCTTTTTGATGAAACCTTTCTCTATCTGCATCGTTTGCGTTTCTTCCAATCGGACACCAGTTTATCATTGAGCCTCTATAATCCACAAAGTGACCTGTCATCGGAAGGTCATAAAGATGCAACTGGGCTTGTCGTTGAAGAATAAAACGCATAATTGTGGAAAATGAAAGCTCACCTAATTCTTCTCTCATGTTTTTTTGAAAGGCAAGCTCATGCGAGTGAGCGGCAGCTTGGGGAGGAGGATAATATTTTGTGCCATTACAGGGGAGGATATGTAATTTGTAACGTATCTCACTATTCTCCATCAACAAGCCCATTTGTTGCAAAACGTAATTATGATCAGAACCCGTCACAATTCCAATCTCGCTTATTTTAGCGAGCTCTCGTAGTGCGGGAACTAAATCTCTATCTAACTCTTTTCTTGGTGGGGTTAAGGTCCCATCCATATCAAATAAAACTATTTTCTTCATCCTCTCTCCAAAGGTTATGTTTATAATATAACATACTTATTCTTCGTTGTCAAGAGAAATGTTAAATTTTTTTAAATTTTCTTTAAATTCTTGTTGTGGGATGCCAAGAAATGAGGACGCATCATTAAGCGATCTTGTTGAGGAAAGAGCAAACATCAAGACGGCTTCTCTGCAAATCCAATGGAGAGACTTCCATATTGGAAAGCCATACAATTTGTGATTGATAAAGCGAGCAGCTGATTCAAGTTTTATTGCTATCAGTTCCTCAAGAGTTAATTGGTTGATTCTCGAGAGGAAGACTTCATCGATTTTCTTTTCTTTCTGTAGGCGATTAATAGTAGAATAATGATAAGATTTACCTTTTACTTCATTACGTTTCTTTTGCCACATTAGGCACCTTCAGGATTTTTAATATTTGGTTCTTCAGGATTTGTTGGAAGTGCTTCTTCAAAGTTTTGAAATAATAGTTTCATGTTGTACAGGCACCAGTCACGATACATCTTTTGGTCTTCTTCATTAGATAGATCCAAATAAGCATCAGAAAAATAAGTTTGAACTAAACGAAAAGCATCAAAAGCTTGGTTACGACCAGTAGCATCTCCTTCTAATCCAGAACCAAACTCTTCTTTTTCTTTATCAGCTTCTTTTTTCTTTTCAAAATCTTTTTCAGCTTGAGACTTATTGTCTTCAATTTCTTTTTCTTCAGCATCTTTTTCATCGTCAGAAACAATATCCATTTCGTCATCTTGTATATTTATAGCTACTTCTTTTAAAATTGTCTCTAAAAGACTGTCTAATTCATCTTCAATATCATCAGCCTCTTTATCTTTTGGAGGAGCCTCTAGACCCAAATCCGGAGCTTCACCGACTGCTGTTTCTATGTCTTCAACTTCACCTTCAACATCTCCTTTGGCTTGAAGTGCGTCTAACTCATCAAATAATCGAACAAAAGCTCTTAGCATGTGAGCAGAAAAAGTTTCTCTTTGCTCTGATGAAGTGGTTAGTTGTTGATATTTTGCTTTAAGAGTTGGTTTTGCTTTACGGAAAGCATCACGCAATTTATTGATACCAGTGTTGGGATGAGGGTTAGCATTTTCTTTTGCTTCTTTAATTAAAGATCTGATAACTAAACGCAGTTCGTGTTCTTGTTTTTCTTCTTGTTTTTTTTCTTCCCACAATTGTTTCTTAATTTTGTTGCGGATGTATTGTCTCATCATCATTTCTGTTTGTAATTCTTGTCTCATATCTTTGCCCTTTGGTTTAAAATGGTTTGCTTGTCCCTGACCATTTGATCCAGATGCTGATGGTTGTTTATGTCTTTTAGCGACAGGGTGACCAGCATGCCCAGCAACACCGCCACCGGACATACCCATTTCCATTAATTCTTCAATTGTTGTAATTTCTATAATCTTTTTCTTCATTATTTTTTTAACTGTTTTCTGATTATCTTCTTATTGGTTTACGAAGTTTTCTTTCTTGCATAGAAGGCTGCGCAGGTGCTCCAGAACTATTATTTCCGCTAGAATTTGAAGGAGGTGGTTTATTCTTATCGCGCTTTTGCTTAATCATGTTAGCTATTTGATTAATTGTAGCGTCATCCAACTCTTCACCTTCAAAGTTTTGTCGAACCATAGCTTTGATTTCTTCTAATTCAGATTCACCTTCATTGATATTTTCTTTTTTTCCTTTTACATGTTGTTTTAATTGTGGAGGAATCTCGCCTTTCTTTGCTTTTTTCTTTGGCTTATCTTCAGCATGATCATCTTTTCCATCTTTTTTATCAGCCCAATCAGGAACACCATCTCCGTCAGCATCAGGTTTCTTTTTTGATTCATTGAGTCTACTCAAATCCATTGAAAAACCCCATTTTTCATTAAGAAGTGTGTTAAGTTCTTTATCTTTCCAATCTTTTATTGACATTTTATATATTCTCCTTTCGTTTAAAATGTTTGGATTGGAAGATTTATAACCATCCTCCCAATCTCTAAAGCACATATTGCCTTTTAAATAGGCTTCTTTCTCCATTTTTCTCAAATGAGGATTAGTTTGTGCATAATTCGAACCTTCTTGTCCAACAATATTTGCAAATTCGCCTTTTAAATTTTGATTATGGTGCACAAGTTCATGAGAAAATGATCTCATAATATCTTTTGGATGTCTTCCATCAACATAAATTGTAATTTCCATAGAATTTGGATCATAATAAGCAGTCTTTCCTAATGGAGAAGTATTAGATTCATCAGAAATTAAATTTAAAACAGGAGGATCTTCAAAACCAAAACGATTTTGTGAGAAAGAAAACAAATCTTGAATAAGATCTTCAATCTCAGAGATATCAAAACTAGAATTATTGTTTATTTGACAAGTCATAATTTAATTAGTTTCTACTTTTCTTATTTTTGATAATAATACAAGATGTTCTCGGCCACCATTTTCCATAATATCGGCATACCAAACACTTCTTCCACCAACAACAATAGGCCTAAGTTTAATGATTATTCCCTCATGAAGCTGAACAAGTTCTTCATAGTTTTCATTTCTACAAATTGAACGCCATTTAACGTACTCTCCTATATTAAATTTTGTTTTATAAACTTCTGCTAGCATAAATTATCCTTGTTTTTTATACATCATAAAAAAATTGACCTTGACCGGCGTAGTTTTTATCCTTTTCGAGGTCAACTTCAGGCTTTTTTTCTAATAAATTATTGATTTCTTCCAAACTTGGCTCATCCATTTCTACTTGAAGTTCGTATTCTAAGTAATGTTTTACTTTTCCAAGATAGTCTTGAGCTAAAGTAAGCTTAGATTGCACCCAAGCTTCTAGTTCTTGGTCATCTTCTAGTGCTTTTAGCATTGCAATTGAGTACTTTGCAATGTTAAAAAGCTGACTTTTTGCCATATCACCCTCTAAATCATGGTGTTTTTGGTCCATTTTAGACCCTATTTTAGGCCCAGAATAGGGCATTTCAGAGCCATTTTGAGCCATTTCTAGCTCTTCTTTAATGATTTTTTGCAGTTTTTCTTTTGATATTTTCATAGTTTACCCTCATTTTATCATAATAATTAGTAAAATTAGTATTACAGAGACCTCAAAACCAATAAAATGATAAAAAATAAGCCAAAATAAGCTTAAAACAGTAAATAATAGTGTTTTTTGCAGCAAATTTTCCATTTTAATTGTATCCTAGACGTATAATAAGCTTTTCAGGCACTAAAAACACTTGTCCTTGAGCAAAAAGATAGGGAGAATAGACCATAACACACCCATTTTCGTCTTTTTTCTCTGATATTAAGTACATTTGCCAAGTTGGACCAAGAAAAAGGTGTTTTTTATCTGATTTTGAGTAAAATAGTTGTTTTTCTTTGATATTTAGATGAATTGGTTGTAACATTACTGTTTTTTGATCACAAATGAAGCTCCAAAGCTTAGTATAAAACTTTTCAAGCGTGTATTCCATTTCTTCTTTGGCAATTTGATCAAAATCACCTTTATATTTGTCTAATATGCCATCAAGCATAGAATTTAACTTTTTTTTTTAGCTATTTTTACCTTTATAGTCTTTTTATCCTCTTGTTCTTCTTCTAGAACTCCAAAACCGGGAGGTGCAGACTTAGATTTGTTAAAACTAGGTCTTGTATGTCCTTTACCTCCT